>OCVV012881856.1_pt1 | contig 43690 bp, 43 predicted proteins | sample 1539721 | NCBI WGS metagenome assembly OCVV01 (sample SAMN02144230, study PRJEB22623) | gut metagenome | biome: sheep rumen | host: Ovis aries | place: New Zealand | reverse complement strand
ATTCTCCAAAATCATATTCCCATGTATCTTCATCTACAGCATTATCTTTAGTAATAACTTGTTCTTTAACAACATTAGAACCATTCATTAGTTTTAATACAAATGATTCTGGAATTTTTCCTTCTGCATTTATCCAATTTACGGTTGCTTTATAATTTTGTTGTGGAATAGTAGTATCATAAAGAGCAATTATTATTACTTGGTTTGGAGCAATTGACCTTACCTTTTTCACACGACCACTATTTTCTGTTTGGGCAATAACCTTTACATTTGTTCCTTTTCCATTAACTAAAGTTTCTATATATAGATCATTTGAATCATATGTAGAAGGTACACTTCTTGTTACAATTTTGCTAACATAACTTTCAACTATATTATCATAAAAAGTTGCATAGAAAACTGCACCATATGTTCTATTTGGTTTAAATTTACTTATAGTAGGTAATTCAAAATCAATAGGATCTCTATCAAATGTATCATTATTGTTATTATAAAGAGCTCCCGTACCAAAACTGCTTGATTCAAATAAATCATCAAAAGAATCCATATTATTTAATTGTTCTAGTGTTTCTGAATAAGGAACATCTGTCTCTAGCCAATATAGAAAATCATAGGTTTCAAACTCATGTTCAGTTGGACTTGTATATGTAAAATCATAGTCAAAACTTGGCTTTTCTCCTATAGCTGGTTCTATTACATCATTTATTTCTATTTCAAATTCTGCTGGATTTGTAAGTGCAAATGCTGGTTTTATTATTGAGAACACTAGGCTTAAAATCATAATAAAACATAATACTTTATAAATTCTGTTTGTTTTTTTCATTTGAGTCTCCTTAAATATATTTTTTCTAATTTATCACTTACAATTTTATTTTTACATAAAAAATACTTCAATGAATAATTCATAAATATAAAGAATTTGTAGCTTTGTTGTAACTTTTGCACGCAAAAAAAGAAGGCTGAGAGAATCTCTTCTCTTGCCCTCTTTTCGTCAAAAAATAATGATTAAAATGACGATGAGTATGATGGCACCGATTAGTACTACCTTTCCTATGGTGTAGTTCCACAGGATGGCTATTAAGCCCAGAAGGCCTACGACCAATAAAGAAATCGGAATACCATATAAAATTGCTACAAGGTCTTTCACTAACACATTATTGCCAGCGATTTTCGGAACAATCACGAGCGCTAGGATAAATAGAATGAAAACAACAATGTAGAAAATAGCAGCACCTACTTTTCTCATGAAAACACCTCCATATAGACCAAATTCAATGTACAGTTACATATATTATAATACTTTTTACATATTTTGTCAATTTTTGTTAATTTTGCGTTTTTCTATAAAAAGTTGTATGATTACAACATGAAGAAAGAAGAAATAAATAATATAATTGATACTTTATTAAAAGAATATCCTAATACAAAAGGATCTCTTAATTTTAACAATCCATTTGAAATTTTGGTTGCAGTTTGCCTTTCTGCTCAATGTACAGATGAAAGAGTAAATCAAGTTACCCCTGCACTATTTAAAAAATATGGCACTCCTAATCTAATGGCAAAAGCAGATATAAAAGATATTGAACAGTTAATACATTCATGTGGTTTTTATAAAAATAAGGCTAAAAATCTTAAAGCAGCAAGTCAAAAGATCATAGATGATTATAATGGAGAAGTTCCTCACTCTATGGAAGAACTAATTACAATTCCTGGTGTTGGTAGAAAAAGTGCAAATGTAATAATGCTTGAAGCTTTTGGAGATGCTCAAGGAATAGCTGTTGATACACATTGCAAGCGCTTATCTAATAGAATCGGTCTAAGTAAAGAAATTGAACCATCAAAAATAGAGCAAGACTTATTAAAAAAGATTCCTAAAACATATTGGGCCAAAATAAATCACTTGTTTATAGATCATGGTAGAAAAGTATGTAAAGCTCCAAAGCCACTTTGCGAGAATTGTGTTATAAAAAATAAATGTGAATATTATAAAAAAGAAAAAGAATAATAAAAAACAAAACAAGGTAAAATCAAAATAAAATACAGGAGAAATCCTGTATTTTTATTGTTTTTATTTTTTCATTTTTTCTATTTTTTATAGTTTGGTTTTTATACTTTAATTATTACATTCAATCTTAGATACTTTTTAATTTATTCATCATATATTTATAATCTATTGCATTAATCATTGCACTTCCTACAACAGCAATATCACATCCAGCATCTTTAATGCTTTGTATTGTATCTAAATTTATTCCACCATCTGCATTAATTTCAGTATCTAAATTATTATCATCAATATATTTTCTAATTTCTTTTATTTTATCAAGAGTATTAACGATTAAAGTTTGGTTTCCTTTTCCTGGCTCTACTGTCATTACCAAAACTTCATGAATATATTTTAAATAAGGTAAAATTGTTTCTACTTTAGTTTCAGGCTTTAATGATAATCCCACCTTTATTCCTTTGTCTTTTATATAGTTAATCAATTCCATTACTTGTGTATCATCTTTACAAACTTCAATATGAAAAACAATTGTATTTGGATTAACAGGTGCATATTCATCTACAAAACCTTTAACATCTTCACACATTAAATGTACTTCAATTGGAGTCAAAGCAATGTTAGACAAAATATCAGAAAAGCGTTTCATTCTTTCAGAAGTATCATTTTCCACAAATTTACCATCCATAACATCTATATGAAAAAAATCTGTTTTAGCAGCTTCTAATCTATAAAATGTTTCTATCTCATTTCCATCTTCTTTTACGTTTAAAATTGATGTAGATATATTCATCAATACCTCCCAAAATTTTAGGATACCTCAAGCAAATGCTAGAAGTATCCTAAACCTTTTAATTTAAATAAATATCGTTCTTATCGTAATCTGCAAGTTCATTAGTTGTTATCTTCTTGTTAGCAACTTCTGAACCATTTACTTTAACTTTAAAAGTAGTACCTTCTGAACCTTTATAAGTTGCTGTATATTCACCATTAGAACCTTTATTAGTTGTTAACTCTGTTGTTCCAGCTAAGATAACAACATTTGTCTTAGTAGTAGTATTAGTTGAATTCTCATCTTCTGGTTCTTCTGCTAATGTATAATGTAATGTTACTGTATAAGTTTTCTTTTCTATTTTATTTACTACTACGTCTATAGTAGTTCCTTCTGCAACTTCTTTACCTTGTTCAACACTTTGACTTAAAACTTTACCATTTTCTTTGTCTTCATGACTTTCATACTTGATATTAGCTTTTAGTTTCGCGTTGCTCAAAGTAGCTTTTGCTGTTCCTTCATCCATACCTACAACAGTTGGTACTGATGTTTTCTTTGCTCCAAGGCTAACTACAACTGTAACTGTATCGCCTGATTTTACTTGTGTTCCAGCTTTAGTTCCTTGTCTAATTACATAGTTTTCTTGAATTGTATCACTATTTTCAGATTCTTCTTTAAGTGATAATCCCAACTCATTTGCCTTTGTTCTTACTTCATCAATTGGCTTATTAGCAAAGTCAGGAAGTAATGCTGTTTCAGGTCCTTTACTTAAGCTAACTACTATCTTTTTATCAGCTCCAAGTGGTTTTCCTGCAGGTGGCTCTTGAGAAACAACTTTTCCTGCTTCCACATTTGCTGAAGCAACTTCATTGAATTGTACAACTACATTTTGCAAAGAAGCTAATTCTTCAACTTCAGCTCTAGTCATATTACTAAAGTCAGGAGCTACTACATCTTTTTTGAAACCACCATCTAGAATTAGTTTAGTTACTCCAAACACTAAGAAGAATAAGACTATTAATCCTAAAATAAATAATAAAACTTTCATTTTTGGATGTTTTTCAAAAAAGCTCTCTTTTGTCTCTACTGTTTCGCCTTTTTTATCTAACTTAACTGCTGGTATAACTCTTGTATACTCACCATCTTTATTTTCAATAACTACGAAATCACCATTTGGATCTTTTAAAGCTTCACTTAAATCCTTAAGCATTTCTGTTGCTGTTTGATATCTCTCAACTGGCTCTTTTCTCATAGCTTTTACAACTATTTGATTAACCGCCATAGGAATATCAGAATTAAGTTCTATTGGCTCTTTTGGTTTCTCTTGCATATGCATTAAAGCAACAGAAACTGGTGTATCTGCATCAAATGGAACTTTTCCAGTAAGCATTTCATACATTACAACACCAAGTGAATAAAGGTCTGATCTTGCATCTGTTATTCCACCTTTAGCTTGCTCTGGTGAGAAATAATGTACTGATCCAATTGTTGTACCAAAAGCTGTAATTGTTGAATTTGAAACTGCTTTAGCAATTCCAAAATCAGTAACCTTCGCTGTTCCATCCTCTGTAATTATTATGTTGTGAGGTTTTATATCTCTATGGATTATTCCATGTTTGTGAGCTTCTTCTAAGGCAGAAGCAATTTGAATTGCAATATTTACTGCCCATTTCCATGAAATTGAACCATCTTTATTAATAATTTCTTTTAAAGTTTTGCCTTTAATAAGTTCCATTACTATATAATAAAGATTATTTTCTTCTTCATGTCCTACATCGTAAATTGATACAATGTTAGGATGTGTTAAAGCTGCAGCAGATTGTGCTTCCGAATTAAATCTCTTTATGAAGTCTTGATCTGTTGTATATTCATCTTTTAATACCTTTACTGCAACATTACGATTCAGCACCCTATCTTTTGCTTTATAAACTGTTGCCATTCCACCTGTTCCGGCTTCAGATATTATCTCATATCTATTACCAACAATTTTTCCAATTAAATTCATAATCTAAAACTCCTTATCTTATGACTATTGCGGTTATATTATCATGGCCACCATTGTCATTGGCCTTTTGAATTAATGGTTTAGTACAGTCAGTAGGATTATCTTCAATTATTTTCAAAATTTCATCTTCTGAAACCATATTAGTTAATCCATCTGAACACATCAAGAATACATCACCTTTTTGATAACCCTTAATCAATCCATCTGGTTCTATGAAAGAATTTACTCCAATTGCTTTCATAAGTAGATTTTTGTCAGGATGTTTTGCTGCTTCTTCATCTGTAATGCTTCCATCATCTACAAGTTGTTGAACATAGCTGTGATCTTTGGTAAGTTTTCTCATATAATTATTTCTAATTCGATAAACTCGACTATCTCCAATATGTGAAATAAGCACATTATTTTGGAAAAATAGACAAATATCAAGTGTAGTACCCATATGCTTTATTTCAGCATTTTGAGATGCTTTTTCAAAAACTACCATATTAGCATAAATACTACTACTTACAACTAATTCTAAAAGTGCTTCTTTGGTATGCTCAGTATTAGCATAATTATTTAAAATGTAATCTCTAGCAGTTGTAATTGCTAGTTTGCTTGCGACTTCGCCACCATTGTAGCCACCCATTCCATCTGCAAGTAAGAAAAGTTGAACTTTATCCTCTGGATAACTAACTGAAAAATAGTCTTCATTTATTTCTCTAACTTTTCCTACGTCGCTAGTTGCGTAGACTTTCATCCGTCTTTTCCTTTCTTAATTTTGCTTAAGGTTCTGTCTCCTTAATTGACCACATGCTGCATTTATATCAGATCCAAGCTCTCTTCTAATTGTGGCCGTAATTCCTCTATCATTTAGATAATCCCTAAACTTAATAATATTTTCCATACTTGATTTAGTATATTTTCCACCTTCAATACTATTAATTGGAATTAAGTTAAAATGTACAAGATTGGTATGATTTCCTAATTTTGTTTTTACTAAATTTATTAATTGCTGTGCATCTGCCAAATTATCATTATTATCTTTGGCTAGAGCATATTCAAAAGATATTCTTTTATTGGTTTTTTCCATATAATATTTGCATGCTTCCATTAATTTATCTATATTATATAAATTGTTAACTGGCATCATGCTAGAACGTTTCTCATCATTTGGACTATGAAGTGAAATGCTTAATGTTGATTGAATATTTTTATCAGCAAATTCATATATTTTTGGAACAACTCCACTTGTTGATACGCTAATATGTCTTGCTCCAATATTTAATCCTTTAGGATTATTTAATATAGCAATTGCATTCATTACATTTTCAAAGTTATCCATTGGTTCACCAATGCCCATAAACACAACATTTGAAACTGTATCACCTGTATCTTGCTCAATGGCTAAAATTTGCTCTACAATTTCACCTGAAGTAAGTGATCTAACAAAAGCAATTCCTGTTGAAGCACAAAACTTGCACCCCATCTTGCATCCTACTTGAGAAGAAACGCATACACTTTTCCCATGATGGTAATCCATTAGTACTGATTCTATTGCATTTCCATCTCCTATACCGAAAAGGTATTTCTTTGTTCCATCTTTAGACTCTAATTTGTTTAGTATCTCAAAATTGCAAATTTCATAATTGCTTTTTAGTTTTTCTCTAAGCTCTAAAGAAAGATCTGTCATTTCATCAAAAGATTTTACTTTATCAACATAAAGCCATTTAAAAATCTGATTTGCACGAAATGGTTTCTCTCCTATGGATTCTATTTCTTTTTTCAATTCATCTAAGTTGAAGTCTTTAATATTTTTCATAAAAATCCTAGTTTTTTTATATCATAATTATATTTATTATTCTATGTTAAGTAAAAAATGTAATATTACGATTATTCCTTTGGCTTGTCAATCTTAATATGTACATCTTTTAGTTGTTCCTTAGTAACTTCACATGGTGAGTTCATCATAACATCACGTGCCTTTTTATTCTTAGGGAAAGCTATAACTTCTCTAATATTATCTGTGTCTGCAAGTAACATTACCATTCTATCTAATCCTGGAGCAGCACCAGCATGTGGTGGTGTTCCATATTGGAATGCTGTATATAGCGCACCAAATCTATTTTTTACATCTTCCTCTTTATATCCTGCTATCTCAAAAGCTTTAACCATTGTCTTTGGATCATGGTTTCTTACAGCTCCTGAAGCCATTTCATAACCATTACATACTAAGTCATATTGATATGCTACTATGTCAAGTGGATCTTGAGTCTCTAGTGCTTCTAATCCTCCTTGAGGCATTGAGAATGGGTTATGATTGAAGTCGATTTTTTCTTCATCTTCATTGTATTCATACATTGGAAAATCAACTATCCAGCAGAATTTATAAGTATTCTTTTCAATTAATTCATAACGTTTTCCAAGTTCAATTCTAACTTGTCCAGCTAATTTTTGAGCTTTTGCAAATTCATCTGCAATAAAGAATATACTATCTCCAGGTTTTGCTCCCATCTCTATTTTCATATCATCATTTAAGAATTTAGAGATTCCGCCTTCTAGTTCATTATTCTCATTTACTTTAGCCCATGCTAAACCTTTTGCTCCTAATTCTTCTACTGCAAAATCATTCATTTGATCAAAGAATTTTCTACCTTTGTCTCCACCTTTTGGAACTACAATATATTTTATAGTCTTATCCTTAAATGCATTAAACTCAGTATTTTTAAACATGCCTGTTCCATCTTTAATTATAAGTGGATTTCTTAAATCAGGCTTATCAATACCATATTTTTCCATTGCTTCTTTATAAGGAATTCTTACAAATGGAGCTTTAGATATATCCCATCCTGTACTATTTTCAGCAAACACCTTTGGTATAACTTTTTCAATAACTTTAAATACATCTTCTTGTGTAGCAAAAGCCATCTCAAAGTCCATTTGATAGAATTCACAAGGCGCTCTATCAGCTCTAGGATCTTCATCTCTAAAGCATGGTGCTATTTGAAAATATTTATCAAAACCAGACACCATCAATAATTGTTTAAATTGTTGAGGTGCTTGTGGAAGTGCATAAAATTCTCCTGGATGTAATCTAGATGGAACTAGATAGTCTCTTGCTCCTTCTGGTGAAGAGTTCGCCATAATAGGAGTTTGAATCTCTGGAAATCCAAGCTTATCCATTTCGTTTCTAATAGTTTTAATAATATTAGAACGAAGTAATATTGAATCATGGATTCTTTTATTTCTTAAATCTAAATATCTATATTGAAGTCTTAAATCTTCACGAACATTTTCAATATCAGCTTTTTCAGAGTTGATTTCAAAAGGTAAAGTAGACTTACATTTACCTAAAATCTCTATCTTCTCTGCGTTAACTTCAATCTCTCCTGTTGGGATTTTGTCATTTTTATTAGAACGCTCAACACATTCACCTGTAACGCTTATTACAGATTCTTCTGGTGCAGATTCCATTATTTCCTTCAATTTTTCATCAGCTACTACTATTTGTGTAATGCCAAATTGATCTCTTAAATCAATGAATTCCATTGATCCTAAATTTCTTATTCTTTGAATCCATCCAGCAAGTTGAACTTTCTTGCCCACATTTGTAATATTTAGTTCTCCACAATTATGATCTCTATACATATAATTCCTTCTTTTTTTGCTTATTTTTTTATTCCTATATTATAGCATCTTTATCATATTTTTCAAGTATTTCACGTAATTCAAGAAAGATTATTCTCCCATTTTTACATAAATATTCTATCATTCAATATCATATATATATAGTTTTTTATAAGAAAGTTCATTTTATTGTAACAAACAACCCAGGTTAGCAGATTTTTTTCTGCCACCTGGGTTGTTTTTATATTTAAAAATATTATCCTTCAAATACTAAATTTGTATTCAATGTTGTAATCTTATCTGTTTGTTTAGCTTCTACTTTTGGTATTGATACTCTAGCATTTATTTCTAACTCTCTAATGATATCCTCAAATGATTTGCTACTTATCTTGGTTAATGTACCACCGATTTGATTTTTATTAACTTCATTTGAGCTTTCACTAGATGCAACTTCCATTCCTTTAATATAATATCTTCCATTTTTAGATGCCATTTCTTCTAGTTCTTCAAACTCATACTTTTCCATAAGAGCAGTAGCTAATCTTGATGTTTTTTGTAAAGCTTCAATAGCTTCTTCTTCGCAATCTATTAAATTAATAGTATTTTTTCTTGCAATTTTTAAGGCTTCTTCAGCAACTATTGGAAGTTCGATATCAATAATTCTTTCATTTCTTTGTCTTAATGGTTTTAAAACCAATTGCTCAAATTTATCAGCACCATTTATTTTATTTAAAAATGGTTTGAATAATCTTTGTATAAAATTAACTTTAGATCTTTTAGCAAGTGATTTAACAGTTGCAGCTTTACTAGATTCTACTAAAGCTCTATTTCTAGATTCTTCAAGATCTATTAATTCTTTATGTTTGTCGCTTTTAGCTTTTTCTAACTTTTCTTTAATTCTTTTAAGTTCATCTATTTGGTTACGTACTTCAAAAGCATCTTCGTTTTCGCCAATTGTTTCTAATTCATATTGGATACAGGTACAAGCAAAAATTTTAGTATTTATTTCTATTATGTATTTGCTAATATTTCCTTCATCAAAGATGTTTTCTTTAACATAAGGAATGTATTGACTGTCAATATCTTTTAATGCATTTTGATGTACAGTTACAATATTGGCTCTTTCAATATCATTTTGCATTATCTATCTCTATCCTCCTCTTTATTAGCGTCATCTTCAAAATCTTCAGGTTCAGTTTCTACCCTAGCCATCTTTACTGCAGCTTTTCCATACTTTTTAGCTTGATCGCCAATTTCTCTTCTTGTAGCTTCAGTAGTTGCTCTTATTTGTTCATCGCTTTCTCTAGAAAATATTGCAACTTCTAATAGTCTTAAAGAATGATCTACTCCATTTTTAGTATGTTGTAATTCAGTAAAAATCTTTCGATAATTTTCTTTATTTTGTCTATATTCTGGAAGTTTTTTTGATAAATTGTCTAAAAACTCTTGAATGTCTTTATCAGCTTCTTTTTGCTTTTTTTGCAAAACAGCTTGATAGTCATAAAGGTCAGTTGAAGGGCAACTGTCAATATTTACTTGTTTTCCATTAATGTCTATGCTGCCAAAATTTGTTAACTCTGCCATATAAATTAAACCTCCAAGAGAATTTCTACATTTATATAATAGACTAAATTTTATAACTTTACTAGTAAATTGCTTTTATATTACATTTTTGTAATCTTTTGCCTTATATATTCATACATCATTATACTTGCAGCAACTGAGGCATTTAAACTTTCGGTCTTTCCTAGCATCGGAATTTTAACTTTTAAATCTGCTTTGTTTAATAAATCTTCTCTTACTCCATTTGCCTCATTTCCAATTATTATTGCTGTTTTTGAATAATCTACATCATAGATACTTTTATCTGTTTGAAGTGATGTTACTATAACCTTATAGCCATGTGATTTTATTTCTTCTATTGCTTCTTTTAAATCTTTTTCAATCACATTTATTCTAAAGCTAGATCCCATAGTAGATCTTATAACCTTTGGAGAATAGCTATCTACTGTGTCTTTTGATACTACAATTTGTCCTAAATCGCAACTATCAGCAGTTCTAATAATAGTTCCTAAGTTTCCTGGATCTTGTATATTATCTAAAATCAAAATAAAGTCTTTAGAATAATCAATTTCCATATTTTCTTTTTTAGATACTACAGCTAATATTCCTTGAGGAGTAATTGTATCTGTCATTTCATTAAATAATTTCTCAGATACTTCAATTATTTCAAACTCTTTATACTTTTCTTTGCCAAGAAAGTTTTCTGAAAAAACAATCTTTTCTATTGATGCATTTTCTTTTATTGCTTCATCTACTTGTTTTATTCCTTCAACTATAAAAGATTTATCACGATATTTTTTATCTTTGAGTTTTATTATGTCTTTAATAGTTTGATTGTCTCTACTAGTTATTATCATTTTTCTATTTTTCCTCCTTAAGTATTTCTATAAATCTTGTTATATCTCCAATGATGTCATCTGTTACTCTTAAAGTTATATAAGGTTTTCCTATAGCTGAAAATCTTACTTTGTCTCTGTAGTTTTCAAGTATTGCTTCTATTTGATTATCTGAAATCTTAGATAAAGTAAATACAACTCCCATTTGTCTTTGTTGAATTTTTTGTATAGCAGTTTCTCTTGCCATATTTTTAAGTCTTGCAATCTTGATTAAATTCTCAACTTGCTCTGGCATTTTTCCATATCTATCAACTATTTCCTCTATAACATTCTCAAGTGCTTTTTCATCATGGCTATCAGCTATATCTTGATATATTTCAATCTTTTGGTTTGTATTATCAATATAACTTTCAGGAATAAATGCAGATAAAGAAATATCTATAGTAATTTCTTCTTCCTCTTCTTGAATTTCTTCACCTTTTAATTCTTGTACAACTTCATTTAATAATCTGTTATACATATCATATCCAACTTGTTCCATATGTCCTGATTGAACTTCGCCAAAAAGACTTCCTGCTCCTCTAATTTGAAGATCTCTAGTTGCAATCTTAAATCCTGATCCAAATTCAGTAAATTCTTTGATAGCCTTTAATCTTTCTTGAGCTTCCTCATTCATCATTTTGTCTTTTCTATAAGTAATATATGCATAAGCTTGTCTGTCAGATCTTCCAACTCTTCCTCTAATTTGATATAGCTGAGCTAAGCCAAATCTATCAGCATTTTCAACTATTATTGTATTAGCATTTGGAATATCTATTCCTGACTCTAAAATTGTAGTACATACAAGTACATTTATATTTTTATTTACAAAGTCTTGCATGATGCTTTCCATTTGGTCTGTATTCATTTTTCCATGTGCATATCCTACTTTTGCTTCTGGTACTAATCCTTCAATTTCTTCAGCTTTCTTTCCAATAGTATCTACATAGTTATAAATATAGAAAACTTGCCCTCCACGTTCTAGCTCTTTAGTAATAGCTTCTCTTATTAGCTCTCTATCATATTCTAATACATAAGTTTGAACAGGTCTTCTGTTATGTGGTGGTTCATAAATAGCTGACATATCTCTAATACCAACTATAGACATTTGAAGTGTTCTTGGAATTGGAGTTGCAGTCATAGTTAATACATCAACATTTTTCTTATATTTTTTTATCTTTTCTTTTGCTTTTACTCCAAATCTATGTTCCTCATCTATTATAAGTAGTCCTAAGTCTTTAAATTCAACGTCTTCGCTAAGAAGTCTGTGTGTTCCCACAACAATATCTATTTCTCCATGTTTTAAGTTTTGAATTATTTCTCTTTGTTCTTTAGCTGTTCTAAATCTGTTAAGTAGTTCTACTTTAACAGGATATCCTTTCATTCTTTCTTTAAATTCTTGATATTGTTGGTTAGCTAAAATTGTAGTTGGTGCTAAATATGCTACTTGTTTTGAATCTTGTACAGCTTTAAAGGCCGCTCTTATAGCAACTTCTGTTTTTCCATACCCAACATCTCCGCATAGAAGTCTATCCATTGGTTTTGGAGATTCCATATCTCTTTTTACTTCATTAATAGAACGAAGTTGATCGTCTGTTTCTTGATATGGGAAGCTTGCTTCAAATTCATTTTGCCAAGGTGTATCTGGTGAAAAGGCATAACCTTTTGCTTTTTCTCTAATAGCATATAGTTCTATCAAATCTTTTGCTAAGGTTCTAAGATTTCCTTTTACTCTATTCTTAGTTTCTTGCCATTCTTTTCCGCCTAATTTATTAAGTCTAATTCCATCAGAACCACCTATATATTTACGTACATTGTCTAGGTTTTCTGTTGGAACATATAATATATCATCATTTCTATAAAGTATCTTGATATAGTCTTTAGTTATGTTGTCATTTACTATTGTTTGTACTCCTAAAAACTTACCAATACCATGATTTCTATGTACGACAATATCGCCTTCTTTCAAGTCTGCAAATACTATTTTATCAGCTGCTTTAAAGGCATCATCATCTGTTCTTTTTCTTCTTTTTATTTTCTTGTTTTCAAAGAAATCTTCACTACTTAAAACTACTAAATTTGTATCTTTATTTTCAAAACCACTAGAAAGATTCCCAGAAGTTATTATCATGCTTCCAGGGTTAAGAGATGCTAAATTATCTATATTTTCTGTTAATATTGCCTTTTCAAATCTTTTGGCAATCTTGTTTCTAGTCTCTTTATTATCAACAAGTAAAAGTACTCTTTTTTTGTTCTTAATACTTTCTTCTATTATGCTTTCAAATGTTTTATCTTCACCTTTATAAAGGTTTATTTCTCTAAAATCGAATTGGAATATATGCTTTTCTTCTTGGTCTTTTCTTATGAAATCTTCCTCAGTTAAGTTAATATACTTTTCTAATTGTAGATTGAATTCTACTATGTTGCTTAATACTTCTGGTGCTCGTTTAGACTTTTCTAACATTTCCTTTATAAGATTTTTATTGTTTTCTTTAATATTATTTAGTCTTTGCTCTACTTTGTCTAATTCATCAATACATATTAAATAGTCTTTGCAATAGTCTAATAAGTTTGCTTTTTCTTCATAAAACTCATTAAAGTATTTATCTATTTTTGAACGATAATTTCCATTTTCAATTAGCTCTATATCTTCTGCTATTTCTTCAGAATCTATTTTCTTAATGTCATTAGATACTAATTGTAATGGTCTTGCTAATATCTTTTCTGTTGTTGGATTTATTGTAACTTCTTTTATTTCATTAATTGATCTTTGTGAAGAAATATTAAAGTTTCTTATTGATTCAATATCATCTCCCCAAAGCTCAATTCTAATTCCTTCAGTGTCAGTTTTACTGATATCTATTATATCTCCTCTAACACTAAATTGGCCCTTACCATCTATAAGGTCCATTCGTTCGTATCCTAAATCTACTAATCTTTTCTTAAATTCTTCTAAATCTATTCTGTCTGTAGACTTTATATTAATAGAATTTCTATATAAATCTTTTTCATTAATCATGTCTTGCATGATTGATTCTATTGTTGTGACAATTATTTTCGCTTTTTTATAATGAATTTGATTTAGTATATCCATTCTAGTATATTCAATATCATTTGATCCGACTTCATAGTCCATGATAGATATTTCCCTTTTAGGAAAATATATAATCTCATCATTAAAATAGCTCAAATCTTTTACAAGTCTTTCAGCTTCTAATTCATTATATGTAATAAATAGTACTGGCTTTGTTTCCAAACTTTTTAACAGTGTTACTATTTGTGATTTTGCCACGCAAACAAGCCCCGATATGGTACATACGGGGGTATCTTCAAGGCTTTTTGTTATTTTATTGATTTTTTCGCTTTGAAGTAAATCTCTTAAAATGAAGTTCATAACTTAACCTTTCTTTAACTATTACATAATACCATAATTTTACATAAAAATCAATTAAGAAACTTTTATTGACTTTTTGAAAAACTTAAGTTATAATATCTATTGTTAATTACATATGGCGACGTAGCTCAGTTGGCTAGAGCATTCGGTTCATACCCGAAGTGTCAAGAGTTCGAATCTCCTCGTCGCTACCATTATTCCCTTAGAACCGAAAGGTTTTAAGGATTTTTTATTTGTTGTAAAAGTCTGAGAAGTATAAAAAAATAGATACTTTTTTTTTTTTTCAAATTAAAAATCTCTCAAATACTTATGATTTCTGCCAGTTTTGTGCCAAAAATGAGCAAAATAATAAACTCTTTTGATTTCTCAAAAGAGTTTATTATTTATTTTTCTAATTGCTCATGGCCTCTATGATTTTTCCTTCTAAAGCTTTTTGTTGACTTGCATTTAGTTTATCAGATGTTCTTATTAATGTAGTTCCAACTACTCTGTGTGATCCACTTGAAAAAATTCCTCCATCAAAAGCTGCTAAATATTCTTCCCTTTTATGGGCATCTTCTTCATTCGCATATACCTCTATTGCTCCTCCAGCTTGAGTTCCTTTACCAATTACTGATTTATCTTCAGTATATATAGTTGATTGATTAACATTACTACTTTCAAAATAAACTGTAGCTGTATATCCTCCTGCTTTATTTAGTTGACCATTTGGATCATGATCTTCTGTAACAGCTGCACTATTCACGATCTCATCGACTGTGGCCAATTTAGAAATAATGTATTCACTTGTAGGATTTACAAATTTTTTATATTTTTCAATACTATCTGATAGTTTTTTCGTTTCATCTTCTAATTTTGCTAAATATTCAGTATAGTCAACTTCCTTCTTTCTTAATTCTTCTGTTTTGATTTTATAATCATCTTTATTATTGGTTGGTGCTTCTATTATTATTTTATTTGCTTGTGCTTCTTTAATTGCTTCTTTTGAGGAATCAATTAAAGATTCATCAATAGGCTTTTCATTAGAATCTATCAATTCCTGTAATTTTGCAACTGCATTATCAAGAGCCTCATTTTCTTTAATTATTGGGGTAGCAACTTCTTCATACTCTTTTTTTGCATCAGATAAAGGTTTAACTACTCCAAAAAAAATGCCTCCACCAATACAAGCAATGATCAATAAAACACTTACTAAAATAATAATTATTTTCTTTTTCATATTTTCTCCTTTTCTTTTACAAAAATTATACTATGTCATAAATCATATTTTAACTTAATTATAACACTTTATAGTCATTTTTAACAATTGTTTTTTCTCTCAAGATCAAATAATTCTTCTTAACTTTAAACTCCTTGTTTTACCACAAAAAGCTATAAAGTGTTGAAAAAAGAAAATAAATTCTTTTGAATAATCAAAAGAATTTATTTTCATATTAATCCACCCATTCCATTTCTTTTTCAACTTCCCAAAAACTTTTTCCATCCCATATTTTAGCCTCTAAGAATTTGTCAGCACATTCTTTTACACTATTAGGTGATTCTACTTCATATATCATTTCATCTGCACTTTTTCCATTTTCTTCATACTTATATACAAATAAATGTGCAACTTTATCTTCTGTAACATATCCTTCTATTAGATATTTTTTGCCTTCATAAAGAATATCTATTTCTTCACCATAACTTAAGCAGTCCATAAATTGATTAATATCGGTATTAATCATATAATTTGTCCTCCTAAAACAATTTTGCTAATTCTTCTTTTACTTTGTTTAAATTACTTGATGTTAATAATGGTATTAAGCTGTTTATTTCTTCAATACTTTTATCCCACCATTTTAATTTTTCCATTATATCAATTAATTCTTCATCAAATCTTTTTCTTATTGGTCTTGCTGGATTTCCTACAACTATTGTATATGGTTCGATATTTTTTCCTACTACACTATTAGCACCAATTATTGCACCATCTCCAATATGAACTCCTGGAAGTATAGTAACATTTTGTCCTATCCATACATCGTTTCCAACAATTGTATCTCCTTTAAGAGGCAAATCATTTTGTGAAGGTGGAACTTGATCCCAACCTTCTAATGTGTAAAATGGAAATGTTGAAACAGCGTTCATTTGATGATTAGCACCATTCATCACAAATTCGACGCCTTTACCTATTTGGCAGAACTTTCCGATTATTAATTTATCACCTATAAAATCATAAAAATGTGTAACATGACTTTCAAATTCTGAATCTACTATGTATGTAAAATCACCTACAACTATATTAGGATTTTTTATTGTAGGTTTAATATATATTTCTTCCTCATATCCTTTTATTGGATAAATAGTATTTGGATTAGGTATTATTCCATCTTTCATGTGTTTAACCTCTCCTTCTTATTTAACTTCTCTCAATTTAGATTAAACCATAGATTCTTTCTTTATTCAATATTAGTATTTTTCAACTTTTTTCAGCTTACATTCCCGAAAGCATTCCCCATATAATAAAAAAATAGAGGCTGGGTATGTAGTCCCATACCCAGCCCTATTTTGGGGAATGTAATTCTCAGTTGCCACAAAAAAACTTCCAATTTCTTGGAAGTTTTTTATTTCTTTTATTTCTTGTTTTTTCTAAAATTTGCAATACATAAAATGCCAATTCCAGTTGCTGCAATCAGTGCTGCAAGGCATATATTATCAAAAGTTTTAGGATTAATAATTGTTTGAGGTTTCTCTGGATTTTTCTTAATTTCTAATATTCCATTTTGGATTTTTAAAACATAGTTGTCAAATTTCACATCTTCAACTGTTATCTCATATTTACCAATTCTTTCCCCTTCTTTTCTAGAAATTTTAAGATTTGCTACTTGCTCTTTTATTTCATCCTCATATATTTCATTTTCATCAAATGAATATGTTAGTTCTGGATCTATTTCATCATATTGTTTTTCTTTATTATCTATTGTAATCAAAATTTCTTTTGGGTTTATTCTTAATATTACATTATTTAGTTCTATAGTTTCATAACCTTTAGAAGATTCTGCTTTGACATCAACTTTGATGCTCCCTACGTTAGTTATTTTTGGATTTTCTTCTGTCCATTCATCTTGCCCTTCTAGTCTATAATAAATTGTATATGAGTCAGTATATAACCCTTCTATAACAGCGATTCCTTTATGTTCTTTTGAATCATATATCCATTCAGTTTCTTCAAATTTAAGAATTCTATTAACAGGTTCTGGAACATCTGTTGTAGGATATAAATACTCGTGATCGCTTGAAGTATCACCACTTACTCCAAGTAGTGGATTTATAACAGCATTATCTGGAATATCTGTTCCAGGTGTAGATTTAGCTGAAAAGTATCCACCTTCACCTTTAACAATGTAATCACTTGCATCTTTAACAATAACACCAAAAGCTTTATAAGAATCAGGCATGTCCATATCATATGTTTCTGTGCTGTTAGCGTAATTGAATACATTAAGTATTGCTCCACCTTCCGTATTTACTAAATCAGACAAAACTGCTTGCATTAAATATCCATGTATATTAATAGAATTATTGTCATTCTTAACATCATCTATAGCATTTTTGGTTCCATCTGAATAGGCTTTGATAGTTGTGTTATTTGCATCTATTTCAAGTTCATGTATTGTTTCATTATTTGCTCCACTACCAACCCCTGAGGCTCCCCAGCCTCCTATAATTGCTTCAAAGTCTCCTCCGGTTATTACTATACTCAAATTTGTGTCTGCTCTATATTTTTGGCAATTAGGATCATTTAAACCAACTCCACTGCCTATACCTGCTGCGCCAGATTTCTCGTCACTACTACTAGCATATCCTTTAACAGTTCCAAAAGTTCCCCCAGTAATCTCTATATTACATTGTTCCACGCCATTTCCAGAACCTATACCTGATGCAAACATACCACCTTCAATGTTTTCAAATGTTCCTCCAGTAATTTTAATTATAGATTGATCATAAGAAAGAGTTGGAGCTCCTGTTCTTTTGCTAGAAAGAGCTGCAGGTCCATAGCCTATACCAGGTGCACCTGTTCCTCCTTGTGCGTTGACAATTGTACCTCCTGTGATTTCTAATATTTGCAATCCTTGATATCCTGCACCAATTCCAGGTCCTCCTTGATATAGTGAGCCACTATTTCCATTACCACCTATAGCATTTTCAATTGTTCCGCCAGTTATTTTTATAAAAGCATCACATTCATATCCGCCACCAATGCCTGCTCCCAACCATTCGCTTTTAGCTTCTTTAATTATTCCACCATTTATCTCTATGTCTGCGAAAAAGAATCCTGGACCTTCTGTTCCATCTTTTGGTTTTGTACTTCCTATTCCAGAACCAATTCCTGCACCTCCGGCTCTTCCTTCTGCATGAACAATTGTTCCACCATTTATTATTATTTTTCCACTATCAGAATGGTTTCCACCGCCAATTCCGGCGCCTCCTCCATTTCCATCAGCAGTTATATTTCCACCATTGATAGTGATTGAGCCAAAAGAAGTTGTATTAGCCTTTCTTTTATCATAAATAGTAGCAGTTCCAATTCCAGCTCCTCCACTACCAGAAGTCGCAATTATTGTTCCTCCATTAATAGTAATATTTCCAGACAAACTACCATTGGTTACATCTCCACCAATTCCTGCTGCATTACCATTTCCAGATGCAGTTAGTTTTCCATCTCCTTCAAATATTGCATTAGCTAGTACACCATTTTTATTTGCAACTTCAATTCCTGCATAGTTATTGCTTGATGTTAATTGGTTTTCGCCTTCTAATGTAATTGTAGCAGTTATCCCTTCTTTAATTGATATAGCGGCTCCGCTTGCTGCATTAATTGTTAAATCTTTTAATTTAACTTTAGCATCTCCTTCAATAGAAATGCAATCAGTGCTTGTGCCACTAATTGTTAATTCACCATTATGTATAACTAATTTTCCTGAATTATATTCGTAACTAGCATCTTCTGTATTTTTGTCCACTTCAAAATTTCCCACAACATCAGCTATTACTAATGAATTTGTTAGTATGCATAAAATCAGTAATACTACATTAATAATTACTAGTTTTTTTCTCATTTTTTAGCTCCTTTTATTTCAAAATCATTATAACATTAAGTATAAATAAATCAATTAAAATAATAGGTATTAAAAAAAATGTAAAAACAATTTAATAAGGCATTTTAATTATTGAATTTTTACTTACAACTATATTAGGATTTTTTATTTGTCTAAACAAAATAAGAGCCCCTCGCACTGTTGTGCGAGGGACTCAGTACCTGAACTGGTTAGATTATTACAATCCAGATCAGTGAGGCCAAAACCCCACTGAAACCTGCCAATATAGGCCCACGTCCTCTGGCGGTCAGTCTATGGAAAACCCAGAGATACAAAGCTCTAACCGATCTTCCGATCAGCCGAAGCAATCTCCCGATCCCCGTGAACATATTCCTGATGAGCCAGCCGAAACCGCTCAGCGCCGCCGTGTGAGTTCTGTCGAGAGCACTACCCACATGGTCGTGGCCAGTAACCGCTGAAAGACACAGTCCCAATCCCAGGAACATAATGAAAATTGAACCAACAGTTACCAGGATACTTTCGAGACTGCCAAGAGCAGCAGGCATAAGAGACTTGATAAAAAGGTAAGCAGCGTAGATGATCATATAAATCTCCTCCATGTACATTTTTCAATGAGCTCTCAAATAATTATACCATTTTCTGGGTATTATGTCAATTTCTTTACCTTCTAGCCTCTTATTATTAAATTAATTATTTACAGTATCTACTCCTCTTTCATTCATTACTTCTAAACTTAACACTTCTAAGTAGTAGTAATCTTGAAAGTCAGATGTTTCATCATTTCCTTTAGCTAATGTACCAATAACTTTAATCCAATCCTCTTTTGCTGTAAATTCTCTATCAATATTTCCTTTTAATTGATATTCCATATAAGAATAACCTTCAGGACAATATACACAAACATTAGAAGTAGAATATCTTCCAACAAATGTCCAAGGTAAATTCTCTAGATACATTCCTTCAATTTCTATATTCTTATTCATATAGTTTTCAGAATTAAGATACATGTCATTTATAGTTGTATCGTAATAATTCTCTCCTATAACAAGATCAGACTTATATTCTTTTCCATCTATTGAATAAAGGATACCATCATCTAATTCTTTCTTTTGATACACAACAGCTTCTGTTGTTGCTTCTTCTATATCCTTATTTTCATTCATCTCATTTACAACATTCATATTCTTGTTGTAGGTATTATCTACTACATTACTATTTTGTTTATTACCTTTAGTATTAGCAAAATAAATTGCAACTCCAACTGCTATAATAAATACTATAAGTATTATTATCCATAGTAGTTTTTTCTTACTCATATACTTTTCTCCTAATCGTGGATTATTTTATCTATTATAGAAAATAGAATAAATAAAACTAAATTTACTATTACTATCATCGCGCCTGTACTAATATTATAAATATATGATAGATATATTCCTATCAAGAAAGATACGATGCTTACAATAGCAGAACTAATTACTACTTTCTTAAAAGATTTAAATATTCTCATCGAAGTTAAAGCTGGGAAAATTATAATACTACTAATAAGCATAACTCCCATCATTCTCATTCCAACTACAATAATAAGAGCAGTAAGAACAGCAATTATACTTGTATATCTTTTAGCTTTTAGTCCACTTGCTTTAGCAAACTCTTCATCAAAAGTTACTACAAAAAGCTTTCTATAATAAATAATAAATAAAGCTGCAACTATTATGCTTACTATAATACTTAAAACAACATCTGATTTGCTCATTGCTAAAATACTGCCAAACATAAAGTTACACACATCTGTATTCATACCAGTAGTAAGAGATGTAACTGCTACACCTATTGCCAGAGCTGAACTAGATATTAAAGCAATAGCACTATCACTTTTAATCTTACTATTGTTTCCTATTTTTAAAAGAACTATGGCTGCAATAGTAACACAAGGAATCGCTATATATAATGGAGATGTTGCTCCAAAAGCAGTTGCAACTGTTAATATTCCAAATCCAACATGAGATAAACCATCTCCTATCATACTATATCTTTTAAGGACTAAGCTTACTCCTAAAAGAGCTGCACATAAACTAATTAAAATTCCAACAAGTAATGCTCTTTGAATAAAAGCATGACTTAGCATTTCTGAAATTGTTCCTATCATTTCTTGGCACCTCCTTTTTTGTAGTCTTTAGTTGTTCCCTCAAAAGTAACTTCTCCATTTGATAATTCTATAACTGTATCTGCATAACTTAAAGCTCTTTCAATATCATGAGATACCATTAAAATAGTAATCTTATCCTCTGTCTTTAACTTATCTAATAATTCATATATTTGTTTAGCAATTGTTGGATCTAATCCATTAGTTGGCTCATCTAGAATAATAATATCTTTAGTCGCACATAAAGCTCTTGCTATTAAAACTCTTTGTTGTTGTCCACCAGAAAGATCAGCAAAACATTTCTTTCTAATGTCATAGATTCCTAATCTTTCCATTACTTGTTTTGCTTTTTCTTTATCTTCTTTTTTATAAAAAATACTTCTTACATTATTAGAAATTGTTCCAGATAATACTACTTCTTCAATAGTAGCAGGAAAATTAGTTTGAATATGACTCTTTTGAGGCAAATATCCTATACGTCTATCTGCTTTAATCTTTCCAGTATATCCTTTATTTAGTCCTAATATACATTTTATTAAAGTACTTTTTCCAGATCCATTCTCTCCAACTATACATGTAAAAGTTCCTTTTTGAACTTTTAGATTCACATGTTTTAAAGTATCTTTTTTAGCAGGATAGCTAAAACTTAAATCTTTTATTTGAATTAAATCCATTACTTTCTCTCTTTCTTATTGAAGGGCTTTCTTTAAAACATCAATATTTCTTGTCATTAAGCTAACCCATGTTTCTCCATTATTAAAATCTTCTAAGCTAACATTATGAAGTGTTTGAATTTGCATTGTTTCTGCTCCAGTTTCTTTAGCAATAGTCTCAGCCACTTTTCCAGGGTTTAATTCTATATAAAGAATAACTGGTATTTTTTCTTCTTTTACTTTATTTTGAATATATGCAATAGTTTTAGCAGATGGATCCGTTTCAGTACTACATCCATCAAATGCAGCTGTAACTTTTAAATGATAATAATCCATAAAATATTGCATTGGCATTTTATCTGCAAACACTAATCTATCTCTTACTTTATTATCTACAATCTCTTGAATCTTTTTATCTACATCTTTTATTTGATCAATATACTTATCAGCATTTTCTCTATAACTTGATGCATTTTCACTATCTATTTCTTCCATTGCTTTTTCTAAGCTATTTACCATTTTAATCGCGTTTTCTGGTGAAGTCCAAATATGTTCATCAAAATCTCCTTTTTCGTGTTCTTCATTGTCATGTTCATTCTCTTCAGCACCATCGACTTCTTTTTCTTCAATAGTATCAACAAATTCTGATATACAAACAATTTTTTTGCCATTTGTATCATAAGAGTCTAAAACTTTTTCAGACCATTTTTCCATTTTTCCACCAACATAAACAAATAAGTCTGCCTCTTGTATTTTAATTAAGTCTCCTGCTGTTGGATCATAGCTATGAGCATCTTTACCAGGTCCTAATAAAAATGTAAGCTCAACATCTTTATTATCTCCTATAATAGCTCTTAAAAAGTCATAATTTGCAAAATTACTAGCTACCACTTTATATTTAGCTTTATTTGAATCTGTTCTTTTGTTTCCACCTATTACGATTGCTGCACAAATTCCAACTATTATTAGAATTGCAAGTATGCTAAGTAATACCTTCTTTATTTTCATTATCTAAACTCCTAAAATCTTATTTAGAACAATTATCACATGTTCCATAAATAATTGTATTATGATCTAAATTAAATCTATGTTCTTCTTTTATATGTTTATCTATATCTTCAAATTCTTTGCATTTTACATCTATTGCTTTTCCACAATTTTTGCACTTTAAGAATAAATGATTGCTATTTTCTTGTGGAGCATATTGATAATACTTAGTATGGTTTCTAGTCTCTACTCTTACTAATTCTTTTTGTTCTGCGATATTAAGAAATCTATAAATAGTTGTAAGGCCTACTACTTGCTTACTTTTTTTCATATATTCAAGTATTTCTTCTGCACTAACAAATTTATCTTTATTTTCTAAAAGATAGTCCATAATAACTTTTCGTTGTCCGGTTTTATAATTAATCATTTTTATTTCATCTCCTCAATTTGAAAACCATTTTCAATTTTACAACTTTTTCGTTCTTATGTCAATAAAAGAGTGCATCTTTGCACTCTTTTATTATCAACTATTTACTATTTTTTATTATGTTTAATACTCTTTTATTATTGTACTTTTTCACCATTTACATATAGAGATAGTGTTTCATCACTCACATTTTCATTACTTACTATTAAAGTTTTAAAATCTTCTTTGGCTTCAAAAGACACAATTACATCTACTTTTGAGAATTGATCAAATGAAGTATTATATTTAAATTGACAAAATTCATGTATTTCATCATCACTTCCAGGAGCTTGTTTTCCAAATTGATTACATGGAAAATCTAGTATTTCTAATCCTTTATCATGATATTCTTTATATAGTTTTTCTAAGCCTTCATATTGTGGTGTAAATCCACAACCAGTTGCTGTATTTACAATAAGTAATACTTTTCCTTTAAAGTCTGCAATTGAAACATCTTCTCCGCTTCTATTTTTTACTTTACAATCATATATTGACATATATTTATCTTCTATCCCTATCTTTTTACTTTTATTTTATCTTTATTATTAATTCTAAATTTATCTTACCCAATTTTTATAATCTTCCTCAGTTTCTTTTCCATTAAATCTTTTACCACTAACAAAGTTTAAATCAGGGAAATTATTGTTTAGACTTTCATATGTTGAATCAATAGAAGAAGATCCACTTGTTACAAATACATAAATATTCTTTCCTGTCATATCATTTTCTTCTAAGAATTTATCAATAATAGTTGGTTCTTTATACCACCAAATTGGAAATCCTAAACAAATGGTATCATATTCATCTAGATTAGAAACTTTGCTTGCTATATCAGGCTTAATACTCTCATTCATTTCAATAGATGATCTACTTTGTTTACTCATCCAATTTAAATCTTCGTCTGTATACTTTTCTACTGGTTCAATTTCAAATATGTCTCCATCAATTGCTGTTGCTATTCTTTGTGCAACGCCTCTAGTAACACCACTTGCTGAAAAATAAGATACTAATACTTTGCTCATATTCTTCTCCTTTTTTATTTATATTTTTTACTACTTGTACTTATTTTTTTATATTTCTAGTTCAATTTATAATTTGTTACTAATTCTATTTTATCTTTCTATATCTTCATCTTTATCTTTATCTTTTTTCTTTTTATCTTCTTCATCAATTTCTTCTTCTGGCTTTTCAGGATTATACATATCTAACTTAAATCCTAGTCCTTTTCTTACTGGTCTTCCTTCTCTATCTAATAATTTGTCCAAATCACTTACTATTATTCCATTTGAAATAATTTTATTTCTTCCAATTTCATATCTTGTAGAAAAGGCTTCTGAATTAATAGCAATCATTCTTCTTCCATCTTCATTTTCATATTCTGCAACTTCTTCTACCATAGGAGGAAGATCTGATTGACTTTTCATTTTTAAATCTATTTTTCCTTGTGCATTTGTTTCCGCTTCATAAACAAATACTTGTGAGTCAAAACTTCTTCCCATTGAACAAGCGACTATTAAATATTCTTTATCATCTCTTCTTACAAATGTTGCTCCATTACAAGATGAATTTATACTAAACTTTTGATTTAATACTAAATCATTGTTTTCTCCAAAGTCAAAAACTCTAATAACAGACATACTAGGAAAAGGAATCCACGTTCCAACAAGCAATTGATTTTTGCCATCTTCTGTTTCTCGTAATGAAACAAATGATGAATCACATCCACAATCCATATGATAGTCATAGTCTATTTTGGCTTGTTTTATTCCTTTTTCTTTACCATTCTTTGCCGCTTCTTTAATCTTTTCTAATGAAATAACACTAATTACTTCATCCCCACTTTTAGCAATATATACATTTTCATCATCTACAGCAATTCCACCCACATGGTTTTTATCTGAAAGCTCAATAGTCGTTAATATCTTTTTACTCTCTTGATCTAATACAATAATAACTGAATTATGTGGTTCATGCTCTTTTTCACTATCTAGTTTTTCTCTATATTCTTTTCTATATGAATGAAGCAATAAATCACTTTTATATCCATTTATTCCATCATAAGCTGTAACTAATATTAGTCCATCTTTGAAGGCTAGTCCTTGTGGAACCATAGTATCACAAGTTTCTTCTCCAACTTGAAGAGATAGAATCTCTTGCAGAGAAATCTCTGTTCCCCTTGAGTTTAATAAATCAGGATAATTGTTCAATATACTATTATAATGAGAAGCATCAAATTCAGCATTCACCTCAGGTGGCTTAAGTTCTGGAAATTTCACACTATCATTAGCACTCCCTGCTGTAAAAAGCAAAAGAGCACTTGCTGCTAATGCTGATATTCTTTTCCAAATACTTTTCTTATTCTCTTCTTTCATGAGTTTAGTTTATCATGGATAGCTCTATTTGACAAGTTTAGTAATACTTCTAAGTTAAATAAATGCTAAATAATAGCATCTTCCATAGACTTCTCTTTAGTAACTTTTTCTCCTAAACCATTAGCCCATTTTTCTGTATAAAAGCTATAATACGAAATGGTATTTCCTTTATTGTTAAATGTCATAGCCCAAATTGAAGATGGGATTCCAATTATTAATAAATATAAAGGTCCTAAAATAATTGATTGAATTGTATGGCCATATTCATGAACCAAAGTTCTTTGTTCTATTTCATCATCTGGTATTTTATTTTCTAACCTTTTATCCATTTCAAGATCTAATCCAACAAAAGCAAACATTCCAAGAGATATACTAGTCTTTCCTTTTATTCTAGTAATAATTGCTCCATGATAGAATATATGCTCATTTTTTATATTTATTAAGAATAATATAAATCCTAAAAAAGTTTGTAAAAAACCCCATGTCCATTGAATTAAAACATATATTACTTTTTTCATTAAAGAACCTCTTTATAATTTATTTCTTTTTTCATTCATATTAAAGCACACCATCTTTTTTTATTCAATAAAAATAATTTATATTCCTATTCTTTGACATGGCTCCTATATATGGTATAATAGCCTTGATTTCTAATTTAGGAGGATTTCTTAATATGGCAGAAAAAAAGACAAGAAAGCCTAGTCAAAAACGTTCAATTGAGACAAGAGAAAAAATAATTGATGCAGGATTTGATTTAATTTGTACTGATGGTTATTTTAATACTGACACTGCTAAAATAGCAAAAAAAGCAGGTGTATCAACTGGAATTGTTTATCAATATTTTAAAGATAAACGTGATATACTTATTGCTAGCCTAGATAAGTATTCTAGCATGGTTTTCACTCCTATTCTTTCTATTTCTCCTAAAAAATTCAATAAAGAAGATTTACCTATAATTCTAAAAGAATTATTTACATCTTATATTACTAATAATAAGATGTCTTCTAAAGCATATAAAGAACTAAAAGCTTTATCTCACTATGATGAAGCTGTTGAAATGTTTTTCCTTGAAAAACAAAAAGAAATCGCTAAAATAGTTTCTAATATTCTTATTGATAATGGATTTGTTTCTACTAATATCAAGGAAAAAGTTTTTTCAATAATGGGAATTGCTGATTATCTTTGTAATGGAATAATATATAATGATTTATCAATCTTAGATTTAAACTATGAAGTTATGCTAGATATACTAATAGATGAAATTATAAATATACTTAATTTAAAATAATAAAAGTAAAAAAGACTTCCCTAAGGAAAGTCTTTTTTCTATTATTTTATTGTTTTATAATTTAATTCTTATTTATTATCTTTCATCATTTTGTTCTTCTCTATCACTCATTTGAGGCCCGTCTTTTCCTAGGGCCATTCCAATTGCTTTCATTTTTGAAAGTAATATATCTCCACCTTTTTTACCTTTGCCAAATCTTTCATAAAGATCTCTTGTATCTCCATAAAGCTTTTCAGCTAATTCTCTATTTTCTTGAACTAATCTTGTTATCTCATCTATGTTTCCAGTTTTGATAGCTCCTACTATTTGTTTAGATAGTCCTTGTAGTCTACTACGTTCTAATTTTTGAGTTACGTTCTCTCTATTTGAAGAAGTTCCTCTCTTTAAAATACTTTCTGTATTATTTTCAACATATTTATCATGTCTTCTATTAGTTTCATCTAAGTCATGATTTGGATGTTTTCTAGCAAATACTTCTTTAACTTTATCAGGATTAATTGTACCATTTTCTATTATCTCATCTAATCCAAATGTAGATGCTATCTTTTCAGCAACCTCTAAAGCAGCACTATCTCCTGTTGAGGTTAATTGATAAACTAATGCAAGAGCACCAGAAGCAGCACCTTTTGGATTTAATTTATCTCTGTTAACAATATATCCTTCAGCTCTATTGATTAAGTCTAAAACTTTTTGAGATGTTCTATCTCCTGCTTGAGCCTTTTCGAAAACGCCTTTAAATGAATCTTCTAATTCGTCAGTACATAGAATACTTACTGTTTCTTTCTCCCTTTCATTAAGCATTCCTCCTAAAATAGCAATAGCTGCAAATGCATCTTGTGTACTTTCATCCATTTCTTCTGGAACTACTAAAACGTTTTCTGCCATTGATGCTTCTGTTGCTACATCAACAGCAAGAGAAGAAAGTTCTGATACTTCTATATTTCCTTGTGCAACTCTTTTAGCAAAATCATATAAGGCAAGGGCAACTGCATTACCATCATTAGTAAAGCTCAATATAGTTTGATATGCTTGAAAAATTTCTGAATCTAATAGCTCTTTTGTGTTTTCAGTAATTTCTTCATTACTCCCACTTTTTGCTTTAAGCATACTATTATATATTTCTTTTAATTTATCTGAATTTGATCCACAATTATCAATTAGCATATCCAATTCTCCTTTATTTAAATATACGCTTTTAGTATATGATATTATTATACAACATTTAATAACAAATGTATGTTTTTTTTATTACAAAAACAAAAATGAGGCCTCCCTTTTGGGAAGGTCTCACCATCGTCACCAGATGACCAATCCGATTTTTTCGATCTTGATGTCCTGGCCATTGTCAGTAATCTTGATCGGGACCAGAATTGTTTGGTTATCCACCTGCAGGCAGGTAATGAACTTGTTCGGCTTCTGTGCCGTATCAGGCACTGTCTTCATCATGTGCACTTGTTCCCTGGTAAGACTTATTCCAGTTTGCTCCAGCACTGCTTCTCTAATCCGTTCTTCTACGCTCACCTTAAACATGACGATTTTCCTCCTCTAGCATTAGCTAATTATGATGATGACGGAGGGTTTTGCTATGTCATCTCAAGTTCATATTATAGCACATTTCATCTAAAAAAGCAAAAAGAGTGCCTAAATTTAGGCTTTTATCTAATAATTATAGATTCAAAAAATCTTTCTTGAAATTCAGTTAATGCTCTAATAGCATCATCAGAATAATCTTTTCCATCTTTTGAAACAACTAATTTATCATCATCATCATTTGTTCTATGTATAACAGCAATTACTTTTCCTTTACCAGAAGATACTGGTTCAAACTCTCCTAAAAGATAAGCATCTAATTCTTCCCCATCTCCACTTATTGTATTTGGAATAAAGCCATAGTTTAGCATATACATAAATCCATGCTTTGGATGTCTTGATCCCAATTGTCTATCAATTTCTACTATAACTTCTTTTCCTAAAAAATCTTTGGCATTGTTTTTTTCCATATTTATTACCTCCAACTTAATACTAATTATAGCATAAATATTATGTAGATTATGTATTTTTCCGCCATTATTTGATATAATACTTAGGAAAGGAGCTTTTTATGAAAGAAAAAAATTTAAAGAAAATATTATCTATAGTAGGAATCGTTTTTATAGGAATATATTTACTATTCTTTCTAATTACTACTAGTGCAAATTTGCTTACAAGTTACCATTTATCTGGACTTACAGTTCTATCAAATGTATGGAGTATTCTTAAAGCTATCGTTTTATATGGATTTGTAGGATTTTACTTTATATATGAGCTAGTTAAGAAATCTGATAAACATGATAAAGTTATTAACATTATACTATTTGTTGTTTTATGTATTTTAGCTCTATCTACTCTTATTTCTATGTTTAAAACTATTAGTGCTTTTGTTACTTTCATTTCATATGGCAATGCAATAATCATTATCCGCTATTTAATAGATATATTAAACTGTATGATTAGAATAGGAGCATTCGTTCTATTAGGTATTAATACTATGAGAATCGTATTAAATAAGAATAAAAATAATAAACTTTCTAAAATATTAACCATTGTTATAGTAGGATTATTAGCTTTAGCATTTGTTAATTCATCTATATCAACAATTATTAACTTAATCCGTATTTTTAATGTTAAAAATTTATTATTATCAATGGGCTACTTAATTAATGGCTTTAGCTTAAGTGCATTCCAATCATGTTTAGCTTATGTTATTTATAAAAAACTAACTACAAATAAAGAATAATAAATAATAAATATTAAATATTAAATATTAAATATTAAATATTAAATATTAAATATTAATACAATATAATATAATAAAAAAAACGAGGACCACGTCTTTATGGGTCCTCTTTTTTTGGGGTTACTATTTTTTCATGAGCCAGTCGCCAAGCGATGTGGCAATCATTTTCCAGGGATTTACCTCCAGGTATTTGCAGACTTTAAAATAGTTAGAGATTGTCAGTGGCTTGAAGCCTGCTTCATATCTCCTTACGCTTTTAACGCTGCAACGCAAGAAAATCGCCATATCGAGTTGGCTTACTCCGTCTTGCTCCCGTGCAGACTTTAGCCTCTGTCCGAAAGCTCTGTAGAACTTTCTTGTCATGCGCTTTTTCCTCCTCATCAATAAATAAACATATGCCCCCTGCTCTTATAATGCCAAACTGTCGGCAAAACAAACTAAAAAGCAGTGAATTTATTTTATCACTGCTTTTATCTTATGTCAACTTATGACACGTATATGTATTTATAATCATTCCTTAATGTTTAGGACCTATGGTTCTTTCTTGTTCTTGCTCTTCTTCATCTATTTCTATGTTTTCGCCTTTTACAATATCTGATCTAGAAGGAGTTTTCACTTGAGCCCTTGGTTGTGGTGCTATTACAGGTTGTGATTTCTTTGCTACGACTTTTTCAAATTCTTTTTGATCTTCATCAGCAAGTTTTTTTCCTTCTTTTAACGCATTTATTGCATCTGACGAAAGGTCTGTTTTTGAAAGATCTAAATCCTCAAAATCTGAAACATCACTTAAAGCTGTTTTATCTGTATTTGATTGAGAAATGTTTCTAAATACATTTACGATAGCTTCAATTGGACTTCCCATCTTAACTTCCTTTCTAAAAATTGTATTTTAACAAACGTTAACATAATAATTATACCATACGGTTTCTATTTTTGCAAGTTTTTTGACATTTTTTACTAATTATTGACAATTTTAACCACTAGAGTTTTCTCTTCTAACTTGTCTATCTCTATTTGCTTATCACTTATTTCTTTTGGTACATCTTCACTCATACCTTCAAATATGACATTATCACCATCATATACTTTTAATTTTAATAAATGAAACTCTTTAGTAGTCAATTTATATAACCTCTTCTCGTTTTTCTTCAACTCCAGTAGCAACTACTGTAACAATAACTTTTTGTCCTAACTCAGGCTTGATATTAGTACCAAATATTATATTTGCTTCAGAGTTAACTTTTTCAGAAATTAGACTTGCACTTCTATTGATATCATCTAATCCTATATCTTCTCCACCCTTAATGTTAAAGATAACACCTTTAGCATCATTAATAGTGCTTTCAGTTAAAGGATTCTTTAAAGCATTGATTGTTGCTTCTTCAATCTTATTGTCTCCCTCTGCTTCTCCAATTCCCATATATGCTAATCCTTCATAGCTGAAAATTGTTTTAACATCTGCAAAGTCAACATTTATTGTTCCAATAGAAAATACTAAATCAGTAATTGATTCAACTGCTTGTCTTAAAACATCATCTGTCATTTTAAATGCATCAATAATAGATGTATTTGTTCCTGAATTTTCTAATAGTTTATTATTATCTATTACAATTAAAGAATTAACATTAGATTTTAATTTCTCAATTCCCATGTCTGCTTTAATTTTTCTAGGCTTTCCTTCAAAAGCAAATGGTCTAGTAACAATAGCGATAGTATCAATTCCCATCTTTCTAGCTTCTCTAGCTATAACAGGAATTGCACCAGTACCTGTTCCTCCACCCATTCCAGCTGTTAGGAATAAAAGGTCAGTATCTTCTAAATTCTTTATAATTTCTTCAATGTCCTCAATAGCAGCTTGCTCACCTATATCAGGATTTGCACCTGCTCCAAGTCCACCTGTTAATTCTTTACCAATTTGTATTGTTTGGCATAATTTTTGATTAGCTCTTTCAAGTGATTTTCTTTCAGTATTTACTAAAAAATATTCTGCACCTGATATATCACTGTTAATCATTTGGTTTACTGCGTTATTTCCGCCTCCGCCAATTCCCATAACTTTAATTCGAATCGTATCTTTTGTATAATGGTTTGATTGTCTCTGATCTAGCACCATCTATTCCTCCGATTCTAAAATTTACGTCTATTATATAATAATTTGGGATTTTTTCAAGTAATTTGGCGAAATTTAGGCAATTTAATCGAATAAAACTATCTATTAGGATTTTCTTCCCAATTTATGTAATCATTTTCGAATTTTACTTTATCGGCTGCAATAGCTATAAATTCGCTGTTTGTAGGTCTTCTATTTTCATTATTTTCATTCTCAAAAATATTATTCATTAGCAATGAATGTTTTTTATTCCATGCTTCCGAAATAGCATTTCTCATTGCTCTTTCAACTCTTTGAGCTGTAGTTTTATTATGTTTAGCAATTACTGGATAAATACATTTAGTAATAGCATTTAACCCTGTCTCGTCTTGAGCGGCCATCATTATAGCTTGAATCAAAAACTTGTATCCACTTAAATGTGCTGGTATTCCTATTTCATGCATAAAATTAGTTATTATAGCTTCTCTATTATAAATAGTATCTTCCTCATTTACCATTATATATTGCATTGCTTTTTCTTTATATCTTTTTCCGCTTCTAGTATTTCTTTCTATTTCATATATTTCTTCCATTCTTTTTTCTAAAAGGCCTAAATTTATTGGCCTTACAAAATAATAACTTGCTCCTCTTTTTAAGGTTGCTTGTATAATATTTTCACTATCTATTCTTGATAAAACAAAAATTATGGGATCAACCTTTAAATGCATCTCTTTTATCTTATCTATTACCCCTATTCCATCAAGTTTAGGTAAAATAACATCTATTAAGATTGCATCTGGCTTTTTTTGAGCTATTAAATCTATAGCTGTCTCGCCATTATCAGTTACTCCTACTACATTAATTTTTTCACTTTTGTTAAATCTATTTTCTAAAACATTTTTAAAATTGGCATTTGCTTGTACAATAATTAAATTCATCATAATCCTCCTTTAATTTGTTTTCAAAATTTAATTGTAGGCCTTCTTCCATATTATGTCAAGTTACGCTTTACTTTTTTCTACAAAAAAGCAAAAAGTGCTTGAAATTCAAGCACTTTTTCGGTATCCAGTTTTCGACATTTTTCGCCAATTCTTATCAATTTTTATACATTTATAACAATATTTTCATTAGTAATTTTACTATTTTCTATTAAATTGTAATTCTGTTTCAAAACCTCATAACTTTCCTTTATAGAGGTTAATGTAATAGTAATTTTTTCTCCATATTCAATGTTTTTGATTGTGATATTGTTGTTTTGGCATATATATTTAATCTTTTCAAGATTTTCATAATTTGCTACTATTTCATACTCAATACCATTTGTTTTATTTACTATTTTTGCATTTTCCAAAGCAAGCGTAAATGCATCAGAATAAGCTTTAACAAGTCCTCCTGTTCCTAAAAGAGTTCCTCCAAAATATCTAGTAACCACTACTAAAATATTGTTCAAATTTCTTTTCTTGATAATATCTAGAAGAGGTGTTCCCGCTGTTCCTTGTGGCTCTCCATCATCTGAAAATCGTTCCAAATTATCTATTTTATAACTAAATACATGATGTTTAGCATCAAAATATTTTTTCTTTATTTCATCAATTTTTTCTTTTGCAATTGACTCATCTTCTATGTAAAAAACTTCTGCTATAAATCTAGATCTTTTTACTTCTATTTCTCCAATTGCATAGCTATCAATCGATTGGAACACTTTTTCCTCCTTTTATTCCTTTTATAATAACATTCCTGCTGTATATCCTGTAGAATAAGCAATTTGTAAATTAAATCCTCCTGTGTATGCATCTACATCAATAATTTCTCCTGCAAAATACAAGTCTTTTATTAATTTAGACTCCATTGTTTTTGGATTTATCTCTTTAGTAGAAATTCCTCCAGCAGTTACTATTGCTTCATCTATTGGCCTAAAGCCTATTACTTCAACTTCGAATTCTTTTAATAGTTTTACTAATTTTCTTCTTTCTTCTTTTGTTATCTCATTTACTTTTTTATCTATACCCATTTTTTTCACAATTATAGGAATCAATTTTTGAGGAAGTAATTTGTCTAAACTATTTCTAAAGTCTTTATTTTTAGTTTCACTAAAATCTCTTAAAATTCTTTCATCCAATTTTTCTTCTGTTAATGCTGGTTTAAAATCTATTATTATTTTAGTGTTTTTTATTCCACAATGGGCTAATTTTGATGATGAACTTAAAATAATTGGTCCAGATATTCCAAAGTGAGTAAATAGCATTTCACCAAAGTCCTCATAAATATTTTTGCCATCATTTATTACTTTTATAGAAACATTTTTTAAATTTAGACCTTGTAAATCCTGACACATTTGTAAGTCTTCATTGCTTGCAATTAATCCAACTAATGATGGTTTTAAATCAATAATTGTATGTCCTACTCTTTCTGCCATTTTATATCCATCACCAGTTGAGCCTGTCATAGGATAACTTTTTCCTCCAGTTGCTAAAATTACCTTATCTGCATATAGTTTTCCTTTATTAGTTTCTACCCCTATAACTTTTCCATTTTCAACAATTAGTTGTTTACACGAAGTATCAAATAAAATATTTACTCCTTTAAGTTTTCTTTTCAAAGCATCTACTACATCTTCTGCTTTATCACTTGCTGGAAATATTCTATGCCCTCTTTCTTCTTTTACTTTAATATCTAATAGATCTAAAATATCTTTATTGTCAAAATTGTTAAAGCTACTAAATAAGAATTTATTATTAGCATTTATGTAGTCCATAAATTCATTTATTGGAACACTGGAAGTTATATTGCATCTTCCTTTTCCTGTTATAGAAAGTTTTCTTCCTAATCTATTATTTTTTTCAATTATAGTTACTTCTGCTTTTTCTTTTGCCTTTATAGCAGCAAGCATCCCTGCTGGGCCACCACCTATGACTATAACTTTCACTAAAGAATTCTCCTTTAATTAAAATATAGCAGCCATTTCTAATGGCTGCCTTTTATTTAAGCATTTTCATCATTTGAATAAGTAGATAAACCTATATTTTCTAATGTTTTATAATATTGGCCTCTAAATTCTATATTGTTCCAATAAATAGTATATGTTGGTTCTACAATTACATTTCCTGAAGTATCTATTACTCCCCATTTTTCACCAACTTTTACTCCACAAGAATTCTCGCCTTGTTCTGTTACCATATCATATTTACATTCTACAACCATATTTCCTGATTTATCTGTAAAGCCCCATTTTCCATTTTCTTTTTTAGCATATAAAGTTTTGTTAGGATATAAGCTTTGATATGTAACTTTCTTACCATTTAAATCAAAGTATAGAGCATCTGTGCTAGAGTAAAGTTTAATATAGTTTTCATATGTAACTGTTTGAGCGTCTTTAATTCCTTCAGAAACTTCACAATTAGTTGAGATTATATATGTTGAACCATCTTCGGTTCCTGCTTCTAAACAATTACTATCATTTATTTTTTGAATATAAGAATAGTTGATATCTACTACTATATCTCCATTAGATTTAATTATTCCTGATTTTGTTTCTAAATTTACTATGTAATAATCATTAGTAAAATATTCAATATAATCATAATTCTTATCTAATAGTTTTTTCTCATTTTTATCAACAATATTGTAATTTCCATCTACATCTATTACTACTGCATTATTATCATTACCTTTGGTATAGCTTGTAAATTCAGAATCTATCTTTTCACCTTTATTATTAAAGATTAGAGTTTCAGTACCTTTTGTTGCAACTATACGTATTCCACCTATTAAAACACTATCATAATCAAGTGGTAATAATACATTTCCATCTAAATCATATACACCATATGCATCTGCTTTAGATACTACAAGTAATTTATTGCTTTCATTATATTCTATAGCATCAAAATCATTTCCAATTACTTGCTTATTGTTCTTTTGCAAGCCATATCTACCATTTAATGCATTAATTAAATAAACATTTTTCTCATCAGTAATTTTGTTAATTCTACTAACATCATTGTAAATTGTATCTAGATATTTTTTGCCTTCTTTATTGAAATATCCATATTTATATCCATCATCTGTCTTAGTTCTTACTATAAATCCAGCTGAATCATATTTGTTATTAACATTATAGTATCCATCTGCTTCTATTTCATCATATTTGCATTCAATAACGGTTGCACCTTTTATGTTTATAGCTCCATATTTTGCATCTTTCTTAACTTGAAGCATTCCTTCTTTATAGTCAATGCCTTCAATCTCCTCATATTCTGCATTTGTGATCTTATTTCCATTAAAATCTATTAAACCATAAAGACCATTAGCTTTATATTTTAATACATCTTTTTCATAAGGCACATAGCTTGAAGTTTGGTTAATTGAAATTGCTTCTAAGCTTTCATATTGTGTCAACACTTTTGTTCCAGTTTTGTCTATTGCAAATGATTTATCAGGTTCATTACTATCTGTAACAATAAATATTGCTTTTGTTGGATTAGGTATAACTACTTTTTGATATTTAGGTTCAATTACCGTTTTTCCTTCTCTATCAATTACTCCATAAGTCTCATTTTTTCTAAGAGTAAAATAGTTTACTTCATCTATAGTTATATTCGTTAGTTGATAATTAAATTTTGAATTTTTTCCTCTAATTATAAAAAATCCTATTACCAATACGATTATTATTAATATTGCTATTATTATCTTTCCTTTTTTTGACATATACATACCTCATTAGTATTTTATAACATTTTCATAACAATTATATATTTGACTCAAAAATAAGTCAATGAAAAAGATTCAAGTTTTCCCTATATTTCGCCCACATAGTCACATTTTAAATAATGATACTTTTCTGAATTTGTATTAATTAAATACATTTTATTTTCTTCTCCGAAGCAGTCCATCTATTTCTTCTTTTTTTATATAGTTCTTTTCTACAATTCTATATTCATATATGTTTGAATTTACTTTGTAATAAATGGATAAACCTTTACTAAAACTATCTATCTTGTCTTTGCAAAACAATAAAATGGTTCCTTCTTTTATGTAACTTTTTCGATAATGGATTATCTCTTTTTCTATTTGATTATCTAAATCTCCTTCTATTATCGATCTATTTAGCATCATTCCTGGTATTTTAATTTTCCAATCTACTATGTTTTCGTCTATAGAAGGTTCACTTATATTTATTTTATTGTCTATATTAGATTTGGATTCTCTATTTTGTTTAAAAAGATATTTTGGAACAATAATAATTAATAATATGATAAAAGACGTAATAAAAAAGCTTATCATATTTATAGTAAACCTATTAAATTTCATATTCATACAATCAATTTTATAATGCTTTATACTTCTATTCAAGAAAAAAAGACCGCTATTTTTCGACATTAGCGATCTTTACATTATTCTTAAATAATAAACTTATTTATTATTTATTTTCTTTAATTCCTTATCTTTCCCTTTATCAATACTCTTTTGCTCTTTAGGTATTTTGTTTTCTTTTATATAAACATTTGAACCAGGATATGCAAGTTTTACTCCTTGTGATTCTAATATATTCATAATTGTTAAATTTGTTTTATGACAAAATTCTGTATATTTCATGTAGTCTGTTAAGCTAGTTGCAGCTCTAATATGAATATTAATTCCTGTATCTTTTATTTTGTTAAAGGTAACTAAAACAGTATCTTGATTTATATCTTTATTATATTTCAATATAAATCTAATTCTATTTGTTATTTTTTCTATAGTTGCTTCTCTTGTCTCTAATGCTAAATTAATATCTGATTCATATATTCTCTTGCCTATTTTCCCCCAATTTACTATATTTTCTGAAATCAGAGTATCATTTGCAATAGTAACTAAAGTATCATTTGCTGTTCTAAGTCTAGTACTTCTTAAAGATATATCTTCGACTGATCCTGAGGTTCCATTTACTTCTATCCAATCACCAATTTGAAATGGTTTATCTAAGAATAATAAGAATCCTGCAAAAGTCTCTTTAACTAAGTCTTGCATTGCAATAGCAAGGATAGCACTTCCTATTCCTATACCTGTTGCAACACCTCCTAAGTCGAATCCTAATTCTTTAAGTGATAAATAAGTTGCTATAATATATAATACTATTTTTATTAGCTTTCCAGCCATACTTAAAAAGATACTATTTCTTCTTATGTTAACAGAAATGTTTGCTTTATCAAGTATTTGTGCTCTTGATTCAAATATTGCAGCTATTGCAGTAGAAACAAGCCATATTAGGAATATTCTATAAATCTTATTTACAATCAAATCTTGATTAACAGTTAAGTCCATTACTTTGAAAGCAATGAAGATTCCTGTTACCAAGAATACTAAATATAAAGATTTATATATGTTACTTTTCTTAATCTTTTGTTTGTTTTCTTGTTTTGATTTTTTTGTCTTATCTGCATCTTTATAAAAAAGTTTTACTAAATGATAACAAACAATTGGTGTAAATATTAAGAATAGTACTATTATTCCCATACCGATAAGCAAATTAATATAAGAAGATATTTCTATATTTTTTATGCTATCTGTAAAGCTATTAGTAAAGTTATTAATAAAATCCATTTTCTTCCTTTTTAATTTAATCTTAACGTATAATAATACAAATTAATTATATATTAATTTTTTTAAAATATCATCATTTAACAAAAAATAATGTTATAATATTATTAAATCATTGAGAAGGAATGTTTTACAAATGAAAGAAATAAACCATACAATGATGCAATACTTTGAATGGTATTTGCCAAATGATTGTAATTTATGGAATGTCGTAGCACAAAAGGCTAGCAGATTTAATAAAATGGGAATCACTTCAATATGGCTACCTCCTGCACAAAAAAGTGCAGCTGGTATTAACGATACTGGCTATGGCTGTTATGACTTGTATGATTTAGGAGAGTTTTATCAAAAAGGTACAGTTAGAACAAAATATGGTACAAAAGAAGAATATCTTAATGCTATAAGAAGTTTGCAAAATGCTGGAATTAAAGTATTAGCAGATATAGTTTTAAATCATCGTTTAGGAGCAGATGAAAAACAAGATGTTATTGCTTGTAGAGTTGATTCTGAAAACCGTTTAAGAAGTATTAGTGATTATAAAACAATTTCTGCTTGGACCAAATATAACTTTGATGGTCGTAACAATAAATATTCTAGTTTTAAAATGAACTGGTCTCATTTCAATGCAATTGACTATGATTGCAATACTAATGAGAATGATATATTTAGATTTTATGGAAAACACTTTAGTTTAGATGTTGATCAAGAAAAAGGAAACTTTGACTATCTAATGGGTGCTGATGTTGATTTTAACAATCTAGACACTGTAGATGAACTTAATTTTTGGGGTAAATGGTTTTATGATACCACCCATGTTGATGGATTTAGATTAGATGCTGTTAAACACATTAGAAGCTCTTTTTATAAAAGATGGCTTCACGATTTAAATCAAGAATTTAATACTCACCTTTATACTGTTGGTGAATATTTTAGCTATAACATTGATAGTTTAATAAATTATTTGGAATACAATACTGAAGTAGACACTCTATTTGATGTTCCTCTTCATGGTCATTTTATGGAAGCATCTAGAAAAGCTGGTGACTATGATATGAGATATATCTTAGAAGACACTTTAGTAGATAGAAGACCTAGCAAAGCAGTTACATTTGTTGATAATCATGATACAGAACCAGGTCAAATTCTAGAATCTTGGATTGATTCTTGGTTTAAGCCTCTTGCCTATGCTCTTATCATGCTTAGAGATAAAGGAATCCCTTGTATATTCTATGGTGATTATTATGGAGTTCCTCAATACAATATACCACCTATGAAAGATTTCTTAGATATATTACTTCTTACCAGAAAATATCTTGCATATGGAAAACAACATGATTATTTTGATGATCCAAACTTAATTGGTTGGACTCGCGAAGGAGATTATTATCATCAAGATAGTGGTGTTGCAGTAGTATTATCTGATGGTGAAGGTGGCGGAAAGCAAATGAACATTGGTAAGAACCTTGCAGACACAGTATTATATGATTGTACTGGAAATGTTAAAGAAACAGTCTATGTAGACAAAAATGGAAATGGTATCTTCTATTGCAATGGTGGAAGCGTATCAGTTTGGATAAAAAAAGACAATATGTATAATTTATAAGAAAATTGAAGCATTCTTTAATGCTTCTTTTTTATTTCTTTATTTAAGAAATCAATTATCATTTGTGGATTAAATGCTATATGAGCTCCTTGGCTTAAAAGAAGATTTGTTCCTCTACTATTAATATCATCTATTCTTCCTGGTAGACAAAATACTGGAATATTATGCTTAAATCCATATCTTGCTGTATTAGTACTTCCACTTCTTTCCCCTGCTTCAATTAATAAAATACAATCACTTAAAAGTGCTATAATTTCATTTCTTTTAGAAAAATATTTTAATTGAATTGTTTCATCATCATATTCGCTTATAAGTAATCCTCCATTTTGAACTATATTTTTAGCTAATAGAATGTTTTCCTTTGGATATATTTGATTAATTCCTGATGGCAAGACTGCAATAGTTTTTCCCTCTCCTTCCATGCCACCAAGATGAGCATATGAATCTATTCCTTTTGCTAAACCTGAAATAATAGTATATCCGCTCTTAGAAAGATATTTACTAAATTCAAGAGCATTCTTCTTTCCATATTCACTTAGTTTTCTACTACCAACAATTGCTATACTCTTATTATTAAGTAAATTGGCATTTCCTCTATAATATAATCTATTCTTTTTGGTAAACTTAAGACTTTCTGGAAATAGTTGATTAGTTCTAGATAAAAACATATATCCTCCATTTAAGAAATAAGAAATAAAATAAAATTAAAACAATAGTCAAATTATATAATGAAATCTATTCAAGTCAAGAAAAACCGTTAGACAATAATCGACAAATCTCGACATTTCTAACGGTTTATACTTTATTTTGAAGCAATTAGTGCTTTAATCTTTATTCCATCTGCTTCAAACATCTTTTCATGTTCTGTTTTTAAATTATCTTCTCCATCCCAAAACTTTTCTTCACTTGCTAAGTCATAAGTCTTCTTCTCTATTTTGTATTGTGCTTTTTCAAAATATTTTAAACTTTCATCAAATAATTCATCATTATCTGTTTTGAAGAATATCTTCCCATCATCAGATAGAAAAGACTTATAATTAATTAAGTTCTTATCATATGTAAGTCTTCTTTTATGATGCTTTCCTCTTGGCCATGGATTACAAAAATTAATATAAATTCTATCAATCTTATCTTCTAGTCCAATAATATCTTTAACTCTAGCAATATCATATCTTACAAGCTTTAGATTCTTAACTTGTTTTCCTTTTTCTACTTCATCTTCAATCTCTTCTTTATCTGTGGTAGTTCTTATTCCATATTCAACTTCCACATTTCTTTTAGCCATTCCTAGCATTACATCTACTAAGTCTATAGCAATATAATTTATATTTGGATTTTGATGTGAAAGTTTAGCTATAAAGCTTCCTTTTCCACATCCAAGTTCTAAATATATTGGTGCTTCATTTTCAAAAGCAGTTTTCCACTTATTTTTATAATCTTGTGGATTATCTATGTAGAAAAAACTTTCTTCCAACTCAGGTCTTGCCCAAGGTTTAAATCTCATTCTCATCTTTCTAAATCCTCTTGATTTGTTTTTCTTGTAGTCCTATCTTCTCCTCTATTATTGTTAGGTTTATCTACGTTTATTTTATATTTTTCACTTATTCCATCAATTTCTACTTTAACACTTGATTCAGCTTCTATTTGTTTAACTCTCTCTAATGCTGCTTCTAAGGCCTTTGGTCCATATTTTTCTTTTAATTCTTGGAAAGATTTTATATTTTCTATACTTTCAAAATAATCACTAAATACAGAAAGTGGTTGTTCTGTTAAAAGAAATGTAGAAATTGGTCTTGTAGAAATAGCATTTTCTGGAGCATTAAACATACAAATAGCTCCATTATATATAGCTCCCATACCAGGATTAGTTGGATCCACCACAATTGGAACAGTCTCATCTTTCAAAGTAATTACTGAAACCATATGGTTTCCTATAGCTTCTATTTGAGAAGAAGATCTATTTGATAATACATCTTCATTTTCATGAGCATCTATTGTTCTATGAACATTATCCATCAAGTCAAATACTACCTCTTCTCCATTTGCATCATACTCATTTAATTGGCACGCCACATTATGAGCTTTAAATGAAGGATCTATAGCATTCAATTTTGCACAAAAATCATCTGACATATTTCTGCAAACACCATATCCATTTTCATATAAATATATTCTTGCATAACCAAATAAATCATTTTGTGGATAATTAAATCTATATTGTTGATGAATATCAGATATAACTTTTACTATTATTTCCTCTTGAGATAAATTAAGTGATCTTACATATTCTGCATATTGCTCTACATCTGCATTATATTGTTCAATAATCTCATGATTAGCTCTACCATTTTCATAATAAATTGATCTATTTAAACCATAAAAAGCTCCTGACATCAGCAAAGCTTCTAACATTACATATGGCATAAATCTAAGAACCTTTCCTGCTGCATATGCTGCATTTGCTTTAAATCTACTTCCGGTTCTTTTATATACTTTGTCTCTTGTAATTAATGGCAAATATGCTCTATACTTTGCTTTTCCAAACTTTTCTTTAATCTTTTGATATTCGCCTTGTTTTATAAGCTCCTTTATTCTCTTTCGCATGTACATTCTAGGAGAACTTTTAACATATGCTTTAGTTCCAAAGCGTTCATAGATTTCTTCGAATTGTTTTTGTTTCTTTAGTTTTTTAATTTCTTGTCTTGTAGCTTTGTCTAACATCTTGTTCTCCTTTCCTTAAATTTGGTCCTCTTGCTAGCTTTTACGCGATTTTTGTGATATAATTTGACAAATATAGCATTTTTTTGTAATCTATTTGTAAAAGAAAGCGAGGTCGGTTTTCGTGAAAATCACTTCTGATAACGAAGCACTAGCTGAGAATAAAGTTCTTATACTTTATATCTTAAGCAATGTTTCTAAGCCTATTACAAATGATGCCTTATATAGTATCGTTTTATCGGCAGTTAATTTAAATTATTTTTATTTTCAACAATTCCTTTTAGATTTAATTGATGCTAAATATATAGTATCTTCAGAAAAAGGTACTAATGTGTTCTACCAATTAACCCAAAAAGGAAAAGAAACTCTTGACTTAACTATTGATATTCTTCCTGGAATTGAGAAGCTTAAAGTTGATACTACTTTCAAAACAAACATTGAACATTTTGAAAATGCAGAATCAATTGTAGCCGAATTCTCTCCTAAAGGTGAAAATGAGTACGAAGTCAATTGTAAAATTGTTGAAGATGGTGAAACTGTTTTCAGTATTAAAACTCTAGCCTATTCTCGTGATCAAGCTCAAAACATTGTTGCTAATTGGAGAAAAAATGCTGGAAAATTATATCCTGAATTAATTGAACTTATTACTAAGTCTAAATAATAAATGTAAATGGATGCTTTAATAGCATCCATTTTT
>OCVV011356164.1_pt1 | contig 43746 bp, 60 predicted proteins | sample 1539721 | NCBI WGS metagenome assembly OCVV01 (sample SAMN02144230, study PRJEB22623) | gut metagenome | biome: sheep rumen | host: Ovis aries | place: New Zealand | reverse complement strand
ACCACCGCCAAGGAGGGCGTGGAGTCCTGTCTCGGAGTACTCCCAAATCTGTCCGACTTCCTGTCCGCTCATAGGGTTATACCAAGCACCGCTTGCGGCTGTAGGGTCGTGTAAGAGTTCGTCGAGCCACTCCCATACGTTACCAACTGCGTCTCTTACATTAAACGCAGAAACGGCGTGCTGTACGCTACCTGTGGTTGCTCTACCTGTGTTGGTAGTCTTACTCCAAGCGTAAGTGTTATTATTGTCCTCACCCTGCGGAGAACCATAAGCGTACTGACAAAATTCTGCGTAAGAGGGAAGTCTCTTACCTACGCGGAGAGCCTTTTCGTTGGCAATATACCAATTAAGACCCTCTGTACCTGTGATCGGATTTACACCAAACTTTGACGCGAGACCGTTATAACCGTCGTCGGAGGACAGATAAATGTCAACCCACATATCACCGACTTTAACCATTCCCGCAGGGTCGCAAGTAGGACGATTGAGGAGAGTCCAAACAGAGTTAGGAACAATCCCTGCCGCCGTATTTGTTTTCCAACCACTACCCATAGGAGTACCTCCCGCAGAGATAGGGACGTGTTCCTCGTCAACCGCACGAACGATACCATAATGGAAACCACCGATCTTACGAGAGTTGAGAGCGGTAAATCCGTTCGGGTATGTTGAATTTTTGGAAATACGATAAGCCTCTGCGGAGAAGTCGGTTGCGTCTCCGTTTGTAGGGTCGCAAATATAAACGTAGTAGTCATTTCCGACTGTGAGTGTACTCACAGTAGCGTCAAAGTTTGCAGAGCCAAGTTCTGTCTCCTCTGTCTTGAATACAGAGTCACCTACAGCGATCAACACACCACCCTCAAGAATGAGAGTACCCTCGTCGTCCACATATAAGTACTCCTTGACAGGAGCAACTACGTCGGACATAAGAGAGAGTTTAGGTGTAGTGATCTTGGCAATATCGTTCTGCATATTCTCGTCATAACCATAAAACTTACTCATTGCTCATTTCCTCCTTTATCTCGTCCATTTCTGCCTTGCTCATACCTATTCTCTGATAGATTGTAGGTGAAACCTCAAGGCGAACCGTTGTAGCGTCCGCAGGAACTTCCTCGTTGAAAGTAACGATAGTCTTTACTCTCTGCTGTGTCTCCTCGTCAACGATATGCTCTACTCCGGCGATTGATAACTCGGACTCACCCACAAGCACACGCTCGTAATTATCCATTTCTGCACAATATACAAGGGTTACGTCCTCCTCGGTTTTCTCAAGGATAGGGCAAGTTGAATAGTTCTGATTTTCCAACTTGATAATAGCCTTGAGCAAATCCTTTTTCTTGAAAATGCCCGCTCTTACCATTTCGAGGCAATTTCTTACGTCCTCGGCTGTTGCGAGGTTTTTGGGAAACTTAATCATTGTCTGTACCTCCTTAAACTTAATGATTTACATAACTGCCTACATATCCATTAACAAAGGCAAGTCCGCCACCGTCTACAAGTCTGAACTGCTTGTCTGTCATAACGTCTGTGTGGTCGATCGTCATAACCGCCGGAGCAACAAAGTAGTTCTCGTTTGAACTTGTAAGGCGATATGTTCCCGCCTCTGTTAAATACAAAGGTTTTGTGAAATCGGTCATACGATAGACCGTTCCTGTGGTGAGGTTCGTAATCACAACGGGGTCGGTAGTTCCTACCGTGTCTGTGATATGAACCTTTATAGCAAGGTTCTTGATGTGCTGTAAGAGAATGTCAATCTCATTCTGCAAGTGTCCGGCGGGGTCTGTACCGAGTTGTCCCTTTATCAAGTCGAACCAAGTCGTGAAAAGAGCCTCCTGCTGTTTCTCAAACGCCGTCATTTCCTGTGTGTACTTGTTCTTGAGTGCGCCAACGTCCGCATTTGCAGTAGCACGCAGATTATCGAGGTAGATTGAAAATGCCTCCAAATCCTCATTTGAGGCGTTCTCAAATAGGGTCTTTTGAGTATTAAAGTAAATCTGAAATGCCTCGTACAAATCTGTTCCCTGCTCGACCATACTCATAAGGGTATTCAACGCCTCATTCATACGGTTTGCGTCCCTCGCACCAAAGAACGACTTTTCTTTTTGTGAGTACACAGTCACGTCCTCAAATGAAACCGTCCCGTCTTGGTTCTCTATCTGATTAAACCTTTTGAGACCGCTCCACACCGCGTCTGTGTAATCAACAGGTAATAATTCCCATGCCATTTAGAAAATTCCTCCTTTCATTCCAAAATTCCATGTGAACGTCCTCCTGCCGTCGCTTTGGTTATGAAGTTTGTCGTATAAGTCCAATATTGCGCTCTCGAGTCTGTTCAATTCCGTATAAGTTGGGGTGTTACCGTTTGCGTTATAAACAGGCTTGTCGCCGTAGGACTCCTTGAGAGTATTGAGATTGATCGTCTCGAGATTATCCTCGAGTTGATTGATCTCGTCTGCATAATAGTAGTCGCCCATAGCCTTATCGCCACTCGGGGAAACTATATTGAACTCGTCGTACATTGTAATAGCCAAATCGCGCAGATAAGCGAGGTTATTCTTAATACGGTTATAATCTACGGCATTGAACCTGTCCCCCTCATAGAGACCTGTCGTAGCACTTATTCCACCGTACCAATCTGTTTTAGGTGTCTGCCATGCCATACCTTAATATCCTCCTGTTCTTCTTGCTGTGATCTTGCCACTAAACGCGCCGTTAAAGTTAATCGTCTGACGGTAGATATTTACTTTCATGCCGTCGTAGAACTCGTTTTCTTGATAAACAATGTCGTTTACGTCTATCTCGGGGAAACCACGGTTGTCATACTCATACTCGATACCCGAGGTGTAGTAGTCACCGAGCCACTCTGCAAGGTCTTGAGCCATTGTCATATCAGATATAAGCGGGTTCTCCCATTTGACCGTCTTACCTCTCTCATGGAGAGAATTTACGGCGTATCGCTCGACGATCTTGTATCTATATCCAAATACCTCAAAGCGGGCATTTGACACGGTAGAAGTAAAGCGAACAGTAACAAAGTAGTTGCCGGACTCTACAATCGTGACACCTGTGGTAGCGTCATTCAGTTTAGCCACAAAGCCGTAGGACGGTTCACCTACAAAATAGGTTCTGACTTCTCCTGCGGTGAAATTTGCCTCCTCGCTTATAAGACTTTCCTGCTGTGTGCCATTCTGATATTGATAACAAGGTACGATTACTTCCTTGACAAGTTCCTGCTTGATTGCTTTAGGAGAGGAGGTCATATCGGCTCTCTCCATTGTGAAATCTGTAATATCACCGAAAGCAAAGTAGTTGAGGATAATACGGTTATAAGGCTCTGCCGTAGCCGTGAACTCGATCTCCATTTTGTCGAAATCATCAAAATCGTGGAGGATAACAAGTGTTTTCTCGATTTCCTCCTCAACCTCATATTCCTCGACGAGATCACCGTTGTTGTAGGTTCTGATTGTGATTGCCGCAGGGAGAGCATTACCAAATACCATACGGAGACCGTAATACATACAAGCCGCCTCCTGCTGTAAGGTCACAATCGGATTTGTTTCAAACTCGCAATTTTCGTCGGAGATTGCCGCAGACACAAAGCCTGTGTAAATACCTCTCTGCTGATTGCGAGGTAAAAAGAACATAGCACCGTCCACGGTTGCATACTCGGCGGCAAGAGTAGCGTACTCCTGCTTTGCGTCCTCCTCGAGAACCGCGCCTATGCTTGAGTAGTCCGTCTCGTCATTACATGAGATCGTCTTGTCCGGCGCAAAGTTCGATTTAATCGAGATACCGCCGTTACGAGTCTGCATGAGAGTACAACGACAAGCGTTTGCTATGATCTGTAATGCCTGTTTGTGAGGAACTCGAGGCATAGGATTTTTCGTATAAAGTGTCTTGAGGTGAGGGTCAATATAGTAGTTTTCCTCGCCCGCGTCCTCAAGAATGAGGAGAGCCAAGTTGTAATAGGAGATACCGTTCGCCCTGTAAAGACCTCTGTAATACTCGGTAGCCATATTACGGAAACGATCTTGACAACGGATTGTCGCTGTAAAATCGTCTGACTCCCACTCGGAACATAACAGGTGATTTGCTTTTATCCATTCCACGTCTGTCGAGTCGGGCAGGGTGAGACCGTAATAAATATCCATTTCCTGTCCTGTCTCGAGGAAGTTGATAGCCGACCGAGGGTTATCAACATTAAAGTAATGGTCGTAATTCTTGAGTGTTACCGAGAAATCAATCTGCGGTATGTCCGCACCTATCGGGGAGACGTAAGACTCAAGAGAGGAGTCCATAACCGAGTCATTGTAATAAACCAAACCGTAACCAAATCGGATAGAGTAGATACGGAGGCGGGACACCTCATTTTTCATGCGATAAAATACGAGTTTCACAAAGGTTGTATGATAAAGAACCTCCTCTGTAGTAAATATCGCGCTCTGATTATCGCGGAACTCAATTACCTGTCCGTCCGCACCGATCATATCGAAATCAATCGGGTAATTCTCTCCGAAATTGATCGTGATACCCTTGAAATCCGTAGGTAGAGTATTAAGTTTGATTGTCAACTCATATTGCCCCTCGGAGACGAGATCACGTCCTACAAGTCCTGTGTCATAATATGCGTTTGAGGTGTTCGGTCTTGGGAGGAAAAACATTGTGCCGTCCACCTTTGAGAAATCCTGCTCAAGAGTCGCATATATGGTATCGTCGTAATGCTGTCCGAAAAGGCTCGAGACGTTGGAGAAATAAGCAAAATCTCCGTCGTCGATACTCGCTTTCGCCTGTGCCTCTTGGTTTACAAGTCCGAACGAAATCATTATGAAAGCACGGTCTCGGAGAGACTTCTTTATGCCTTGTTTGTATGCTTTCGAGACTTTTTGCATTTACTCAACTTCTCCTTTACAAAGTGCCGTAAAATATAAAGTATTTGTGATACATACGGGTGTTTCTGCTCGGGGTAAATCATTATGTCATTCTCCTGTGTCAACCAAGTTTACCTTGCAATTCCTGTAAAACCTCGGGTGTCCGTTCTCGTCTACCCAATATTCCTCTCCCTGCCTGTCGCCGCAGTACATTTTCACGGTTTTAGGAGAGCCGGACACAGGGTCTTGAAATGTCACATAGAAAAAGAAATTACTCATACTCTGTAAAATCCTGTTCCATTGTTCCGCCGAGAGCCACGCCCACTCTAACCCGTCAATCTTGTAAAGGTCTCGACCGATACGCTGACCCACAACAACGCCGTTTGCGTTTCTCCCTGCGTCAACTGCGGTCGAGACTATAACGTGTACGCCACGCTTGCAGGGAGGTAACTCATAACCGTTTATCGCTAAATATGCCATGTGCTACCTCCTTTATGCTTTGACAAACTGAAAACCGTCTGCTCTTTGCTGTGTTACAACTGCGTCTCTCACAGCACGATTACCAATCTGTACGTTAGTGATCTCTGCCTTATCTGCCTGTCTGCGAGTGTCCTCTGCGATTTGTGTCATGGTAGGTTGTAAGTACTGCTCGTAGAACTCCTGCATACCCTCCTTGAAACCTGTCGCTGTAAATGAGGAATGAGACTGCACGTCTGCCGATACTGCCTTGGTGAAATCGTCGGTGTTGTAATACTTGAGAGCCGAGGTATCTACCGCAAAATCCATAACAGGAGCGGAGAAATTGTTGATACCCGCAAGCCATTTATCCATTACTTTCATTGAGGACGGTATCATTTGATCGACACCGATATTAAATCCCTCTACTACGAAAGCACCGATTTTCTTAAATGCCTTGGACGGACTCGCCTCGTCTGTTCCCTCTTTACCTTTGGAGATAATCGACTTACCAAAATCTTTTATCTTGTTCATAGCCTTATCCCAAAGAGCGGACACACCGTCGATAAATCCCTGTATTACGTTTTTACCAATGTCAACGAACTGTGATACAAGAGTGTTCTGTCCGTCGGGTTTCTCAAACCAACTCCTTACCGAGTTACCGAACGACTGCATTGTACTTTGTGCGGTGCTGTAGTAACTGCTTACCTTGTTCTTGAAACCGTCAACCACGTTCTTTGCGAAATCAGAGAACTTTGAGGAGTTTACTCCGCCGTAAGAACTGTTTGTGAACCTATCTCTAATATCACTCGCCCATGTAGTAATTGCTGTGCGGACTGTGGTATAAGTACTGCTCACCTTATCCTTAAATCCCGAGATCACGTTGCTTGCATACTGCCCGAACGTCGTGTTGTTGATAGCACCGAGGGACGGATTGATAAATCTATCCTTAATGTCGCTCGCCCAAGTCTGAATTGAGGTACGAACGGTTGTATAAGTGTTGGTGATCTTATCCTTAAATCCCGAGATCGTATTCTGTGCGTACTTTGCGAACTCTGTCACATTGATTGCACCGAGAGAGGAGTTAGTAAAGTAGTTCTTAATGTCGCTCGTCCATGTGGAGATTGCGCTCCTCACGGTCGTATAAGTACCGCTCACCTTATCCTTAAAGCCTTTTACTACGTCACTTGCAGTAGTCTTGAACTTACCTACAATACCGCTCTCACCGCTACCCTCGAACCAAGAGAGTACTTTTCCGGCAAAATCCGTCATGGTAGTTTTTACTGCATTGAATTTGTCCTGCACGCCGACGATCAAACCGTCTGCCGAGAACTCACCCACGGTAGCAAACTCCTTGGACGGAGACGCGATACCGAGTGCGTCCTTAAATCCCTGTACGAAACCTCCACAGAAATCCTTAACTCCGCTTTTGAGTGACTCCCAAGCATTTTTGATACCGTTGAGCAGTCCGTTAATTATGTCTGTACCCAAATCGTAGAGTTTTTGAGGCAATTCCTTAAAGAAATCGACAATCGCTGTGATGATCTTGGGTACTACCTCTTTAACCTTGGCAATCATATCGTTCGCCCAAGTAGCGACCTTATTTATCGCATTTTTGATAGCGTTGTAGATTTTCTCGGGGAGACCCGCAAACCATTGTTGAACAGAGGTAATAATCTGCTGTACCTTGGTCTTAAAGGCGTTCCACATATTTTGTCCCCAAGTCATTACCTTTGTAACCGCAGAGGCTATCGCGTTCTGAATTTTCGCAGGAAGTTCCGCGAACCACTTACGGATATTCTCGATTGTTTCGGGTATCTTGACTTTCAGATAGTTCGCTGTATCAACCACCCATTTCACGATTGCACCAAGGGCATAACCGAGAGCGTAACCGATTTTTCCGGGTAATTCTGAAAACCATTTACCGATTGCGGCGATAACCGCTTTGATCTTGTCGGGTATGCTCTGCATGAAAGTAACGATTGCCGTCCACTTTTCTACAAAGAATTGCTTGATAGCGTCGATTTTCTGACCGAACCAAGCGGGTATTCCTTGGAAGAACGGAACGACCGTACCCGTCCACCAACCTGTGATACGAGACCATACTCCCGACCACCATTCTTTGATAGCGTCCCAATTCTGCACGATTGCGATAATACCGTCTGTGATAAGACCGACCGCAAGTCCGATAAGTGCGCCAATTCCCGCTCCAATCGGACCTCCTAAAGCACCGATCATAGCACCGATACCCGCTCCTGCGAGGGTAGCACCGCCTCCGATAAGCATACCGTTGAGCCAATTCAGTTTATTTTTGATAGCGTCCCAAATACCTACAAAGTAGAGACCTATTCCTGTAACTGCCGCCGCGAGACCGCCTAAAATTCCTGCACCAAGAGCCGCCGCTCCTTTTGTTCCGATCTCGATAAAGAGAGCCGGATTGAGTAACTTAATGAGGAGAGGTGCTATCTTTGCTCCTGCGACTGCCGCGCCAATAGAGGTAGTAATTGCACCTACGATCATGCCTCCAAAGTTATACTTGTTTACCTCGTCCTTGAGCGCGTCTCGGATAGCCAAGACAAGGAGGCTCACACCCGTTACTACTGCACCGATAGCCGCTCCCAAGCCACCAAAGGCAAGATAGAGACCGCCGATAATTGCCGCCATAGACGCGAGCAGGATAATGGTATTCTCCAAATCCATACCATTAACCCAAGCGTTCCAATACTCGAGGATATAAGCAACTGCGCCTCCGATAGCAAGAGCAAGTCCTGTTATTTGTCCCAAGCCGAGTTTTAGTAGACCCAAATCCTTGAGGAACTTGAGTAACTTCCAAGAGGCTATTCCTGCGGCGATACCCGCAACGATAGTTAAAATGTCATACAGACGGGTTTTCATAAAGTCCGCCCAATTCTCAATCTTTTTGTTGAGACCGAGCCAATCAAGCAGTTTGTCTATGATACCCTGTATCTTGTCCTGTACGTCTCCAAGGAAATCGTACTCGGGGAGAGGAAAGTCAAAACCGCCTCCGCCAATATCACCGAGACCGTTATCTTTTTTCTTTTTGCCACTACCCGAACCGTCGTCCTCGTCGGGAGGGGAGATAATATTTAACTCGTCGATACCGAGGAGGGCATTTTTAACCTCTTTTGCCTTTTTAGCGGCATTTCCGAGAGAGTCCTCTGCGTCTCCAAGACTATCGGCAACGTCACCCGCCGACCCTGCCGCGCCACTTAAACCTTTACCGAACTCGACCGTGGGAATTTTAATTCCGAAAAATCCTGCGATAATCTCTGCGATCATTCTCAATACTTTTGCGACTGCGATCAAATAGGGCAGAACTGCGTTCAAGATAGGAATAAACAGATTACCCCAAGCACGAGCGCATTGTGTGATCTGTGCCTGTAAGATACGGAGTTGGTTTGCCGGAGCGTCGATTGTACGAGCCATATCGCCTTGAGCGTCCTTGACCTGTGTCATAATAGCGTAGTAGCGGAGTTCCGCTTTTTCTGCCTGTGTCATAGCAGAGACCTTTTTCTCGATACCGAGTGTATATGCCTCCTGCTGTAAACGGGCAACGGACAGGTCATAACCAAGCCTACGGAGAGGCTCAAGTTCTCCCGAGATACCCGACTGTAATTTTGTCATAGCGTCCTCAAAGGAGATATTGTAGAATGAGGAAATATCATAACCCAACTGTGTGAGGTTTCTCGACATTGTATAGGCTCTGTCCTCAACTACACCAAAACCTTTGATGATCGTATTGAAAATACCCTCATTACGCATGAACTCGGCGGGGTCAAGTCCAAGGACTTCACTTACCTTTTCCGCGTACTTGCTTGCCTCCTCTGCATATTTACCCATTGAAACCGTAAAGAGGTTCATATCCTCAATGTACTTGTTCGCTTGGTTAATCATGCTTGCAATCACACGTCCTGCGGCGCGTACCATATTGATAGCAATAGCAAGTTTAGCCGCCAAGTTCACATAACTCTTGGAGGCTTTTTCATTACTCTTTGAGAGGTTGTTTGTCGTCTTGATAAGTCTCTGAATACGGTTCGGAAAAGCCGCGAACCCTGCCGCGATCTTACCCATGTTGTCGGCAAGAGGACGCATAGCGTCTGACAACTGCTGTATCTGCGCGGTGAGACTCTTAATATCTATATTTTTAAGACCCTGTAATGCCTGTGGGAGTCTTGTTAATTGCGAAATGAATGAGTTGAGGTTAGATTTACCGATAGTAGATAAAGGCTGTAATGCCGTAACTAACTCGGAAACCTTACCAAAATCAACACCGTTCAAAGACTGTACGGCGTTGCCAATGTTCTGTATCTGCGGAGCAATAGAGGACGAGAGTTTTATGTTGCTCGCACCCTGTAATTTCTGTAGGGCATAACCAAAATCAGAGAGTTTCCCTGCATTTGCCCTGCTCACAGCAGATAAGGCGGTGTTGAGTTTAGATAACTGATTTGTTACCGACGTTAAACCCAATCCGCCCTTGGTTGCTGATTTTAATTTCTCAAGAGAGGCGGAAAGTGCGTCGATACCACTTGCGGCGGTTTGGGAACTCGCCTCAACCTCAATTTTAAGTTGGTCGATTGTCATATCGCTCATATATTCTCACTTCCTCTCTCGAATTGCTTATTATGTTTTGCTATGAAACCCGCCATGCGCGTGAGTCCCTTTTCATAAACCTTACGTTCTTTTTCCTCCCGCTTACGACGTTCTTGTTCCTCCGTAATGGATAACGGCTGTTCAAGGTACGGAACAGGTTTTGTCCCGCGTTTCGCAAAAGCGTGTAGTATAGGAGATACTCTTGTAAGTGCCTCATAAAAATAAGCACCTTGTAGCCACAACTGCGTGTTCATTTTGTCACGCCGTATCTCCTCGGCTTTGCGGTAAAATACCACCAACGTACTGTCCTCGTCCCAATACTGCTCGTAGGTCATTCCTATCGACAAATAGTAAGGAAACAACTCCTCGAACTTCTCGTGATAAGAATTGAGGGGAGCAGGAGCAGAACCCCTACTCCCCTCGTAGGAGGACAGCGACCTCTCGTCTCTTACCAAGTCGCCGTCCAATTCACGTTTTTTGGCGACTTATCGGGTTCGTCTACGAGAGCCATGATCGGCTCATTATACATTTCCGCCAACTTCCCGATTAAATCTTCCTTGTTGGTAAGATTTGCAAAAATCTCGTCGATCACTTCCTGCTTTTCAAAGCGGTGGTGAGCGAGAAATGCACCTCTGAATAACTCGGGCAGGGTACTCATAGGCTTATCGGTGATCTGTGACGCGATAAATCCCTTTTTCTCCATTTCCGTTACTGTCTTACGAGTAAACTCAAGGGTATATTCCTTTTCGTTGTACTCAAACTTCAACTGTTTTGCCATTGTTCTGTCCTCCTTAAACTTTGGAAAAAATGTTTTATAAGCAGGGGGCGTTCTCTCCTACAAGAACGCCCGCCGCCTTGTTACCGCTTACGCGCCTACCGTGATAGGTGTAGAGGGTGCGATAGTGATAGTCATATCAACGACCTCATTTACGCCACCGCCCACAGGGAATACGGATAACTGACCCTTGAACTCGAACTTGCCGTCCGAACCGTCGGGAGTAAGTACTCCGCCGGACTCTGTTCCACCGAACCAAACTGCGAAATCCTTTTCAGTACCCTCCATACCCTTGAGAGTAGTGAAATCTGCCTTGGTGTAGTTCGCTGTGAACTCAAGAGCGTCAAGGCTCTGAATACCCGGAATGTAAGTCTGCATATTATCAGACAGAGTAGTTGTCTCGAGCATTTCCGGCGCACCACCGAGATCGGGGAAGTCCTTAATGTCGATCAACTTTGAGTAGGTATCGCCTGTACCTTTTACCATGAGAAAAATCTTGTAGGTTGAAATAGCCATAACTTTTTACCTCCTGTAAATTGTGTGATCTCTGCCTATGACGGCTCTGTACCGTCCAAGCATACGATAAATTGTTGCGTCATTTTGGTTTGGGACAGGTTCTAACATTCTGCGAGTGAAATTTAACTCTGCAAAAACGTCGTCTACGAGAGCGGCAATAGCCTTACACTCTGACTTTTTACCTGTCTTTTTGTTTGAGTAGACATTGACCTCGTATGTGACCGCCGCATGATTTTCAACCATGCTCTCGGTCTGTGAATTACGATAAGTAGCATTGTCGATCTCCACGATTGAGACTGCCGGAAAAGTGGACGGAGCGGCAACGTACTCACCTGTGATAAAGGCTTTCGGAAAAACCTCTCTGACTTTCGCCTGTATAGCGTTAAAGATTTCGCTCTCCGCGTCTATCATGTAAAGACCTCCTTTGCAATCTCGGCTATGTGGTCGGTAACTAACTTCATTGAGTTATACATAGGCATTGTTGCGGGTGTTCCGTGTGTTAAATGGAGTTCTCCGTCCTCGTCACGAAATCCCCATGTTGACTTTTTACCCATTCCTTTACCGTAGCCGCCTATCGTCATACCGAGTTCTGCACCCTTGGGGTGAGGAGAAGTGCCGGACGAACCGTTATGATATACACCCGCTCCAAACTCTACCCAAACTGCGTCTGTTCCGTTTGCGATTACCACAGTCAAGTCGCCCTCGTGTGAATAGCCTACCGTTACCTCGGCGTATTTCTTACCTCCCTTGAGGAGATCGTCAACTATCGCTCCCGTAAATCCGCTCTGCGCGTTTGTGGCGATCTCTGCCGCAAGCCTATCGCGCAATATTTCGGTCTTGCGTTGGATTTCTCGCTTATAATCTGCGAGTTCCTTTATCGCCCTATCAATTTCGCTTTCCGACAACCCAAATTTGATTACTGTCTTACCCACTTACCTTTACCTTGCTTATTGCATACGACACACTATTAAGACTCCGCGCTACCTTTTTCACGATATAATCGTGAGGGGTAGCAACCTCGCCGTCCTCATTGAGAGCAAGTGCGCCGTGTTCGTCAAGTTCCGGCTCTGTATCAACCCATAAGATTGAGTACTCGTCGATAGCAGGAGCGTTGTTATCCATAACAATCACCTTGTCGTAGGACTCGTCCTCTCCAAACTGCCGACTCATTGTCTCGCCCTTGGCGGCTGATATGTTGGCAAAACACTCGGTAGGGTTGCCGTGGGTTACTTCATGTTCGCCTGTAACATTTCCATACTCGTCGATAATGTCCGTTCTGCCCTCATAGAGAGCGTAGAAGAAACGAACTTTGTTCCGCTCCATACATTTCATTACTCGCCCTCCTCACTTGAGAATGTCCCACAATGAGGAACGATCGTGCGTAGCATTGAGGTAGGAATATCGGCTTTTTCATAGGTTCGGGAAATCCCGTTCTCCGTATGTGAAACCTCACCCTCTGCACCACGCTTATTGAGCATATATGCCGCAATCTCAACTTGTAAGAAATCATACTTTGCAGGAACTTCCGTAATGTCGTCTCTGTACGGATATGCCTTGGCTATGATCTTACGCCCCGCAAGATTAAGATAAGCGGACAACACGTCGTCACTATCAGAGTCGCCGACCATAGCCTTTAGGTTTGTCAACTTTTCTGCGTCTGTCATGCCGCCCGCCTCCTTTCATTCTTACGCAACTGTGATCTCGTAGTAACCGAGAGACTTGGGATTTGACCCTGCGGCGGGTTCAACCTCAACGTAGCCGAGTCCGCTTGCCTCGTAGTAAGTCTTGCCGGAAGTAACAGTAGTATCGGTTGTAACTGCGGCTGTTGCTCCTGCAAGGAGTTTAACTGCCTTACGCTCGTCGGTGAGTGCGGCAACATAGTACTTACGAGAGAAAATAGTATTGAGACGGATATTAGCGTCGTCACTATTTCTCTGTGCCTGTTCGATCTCAACACCCTTTTTGTTGAAAAGGGTAACTGCGCTCTTAACACCGACAATGACCGTTCCCTTAACTGCGTCCTTTTTGGTGTAAAGGTTTACTCCGGCAACTGTGCCGACATAACCTGTACGAGCAAAAGACTCAACGTACTTGAGTTCGTCCTTGAGTGCCTTACGGATAGCCGCAACGTCCGCAGGACAAACAAAAGCGAACGCCATAATGGTCTCGGGGTCATTATCTGTACCCTCAATGTTCATCATGGAAACTGCGTCTGCGAAACCGTCGAAACCGAAAGCAGAAACAGGAACTACCATAGTAGCCTTATTGAACTCACCGAAAATATCTCCATTTACGGTGTTGAACATATCAGTACCCATGTGACGAACACCTACAGGCACGAGCATAGGGTCGGTCATAGCCTGTTCGTCGTAATACTGAAATCTGTTCTGTGCCATAGCGATACGGTACTCTTTCTGACCGTAAGAAACTTCAATGCTCTGTGTGTTTCCTGCACCCATAGCAAGTTTCTGTGTTGCGCTTGTAGCACGGTATCTGTTGATCTTCTTGAGCATACCTGCCTCGCCTACAAGATCATTGTCGATCAAGCAGAACTGCTGTAAGTCAAGGTGAGAATTGTACTGATCTTCAACCTCATTTGCGAGGAAGAAATTGTCATAAATTGTATGAGCCATTATTCATTACCTCCTGTATCGTTTGTATAGAGTTCTTTGTACTCCTCGGGGTGTTCCTGTGAGAATTTCATTCTCTCCGCAGGAGACATTTCCCGTAACTGTTTGAGTGTCATTGTTTTGGAGTCTCCGTCGCCTGTAGGCTTGGGGGTCTCCTTGAGGACTTCTGCACGCACACGCTTTTCTACAGCGTCAAGGTGCTTTTTCTGATTTGCAAACACCTTATCGAGATTGCCGTCTGCCATAGCCTCGGCTGTTTCGTCTGCAAGTTTCTCCTCATAACCGAGACCGAGCAACTTTGCCTTGTTCTTTGAAACTGTGGACTCACGCAGGAGAGTGTCATACTTTTTCTGTAATTCCTCTCTCTGTTCCTGTTCCTCCTGTTTCTGCCTCTCGTCCTCCGACAACTTTTCCGATAACTCCTTTTTCTTTGCGGCAAGTTCGGAGGCGGTCTTATCAAACTGCTCCTTGCTTACATAGCCGGAATAATCGGGGTCGGGTATGTCGAAAGCCTCCAAAGCCTTGAGTTTCTCCTCTGCGGTCATATCCGCATAACCCTCAATCTGCGTTACGTCAATCTTTGCCATGTTAAAATCCTCCTTTGCGTTTTATGGGGTTTTCTCTAACCCATGTTTGCGTTATTTAAGTCGTTCTCTCGACTCTTGCGAGTTTTATAAGGCGATTTCTCTACCGCCGATATTAGTAAGGCTTTCGCCCCATATCCATGAGTATTTGATAGTTCCTCACCCTGCGTAGAACTATCAATATGAGCGTAATCATTACGCCTCCTTACCGTCCGAGGCAGGATTGTCGTCCTCCTCGTCGGTTTCCGCTCCAAATCTCTCCGCGTTCTTTTCCTGCTGTTCCTCGTAATATTTCATTGAGAGAGTGTAAGCACCCTCCGCGTCGGAGAACATTCCGCAGGACTCGTAAGCCAACTGTGGGTGAATTTTCGGGTTCTTGAGCATTGTGTCAAGCACCTGTGCCTTGCTCTGAATGTTCTCGTAGTTCCTACGAGTGAACTTCATTTCAATGTCTGCAAGGTGGAGATCAATGTCCGACAAAGTGCGGCAAATGCTTAAAACCAACTTGAGCATTTTCTTTTCTGCCTTTTTGAAAATATGCTCGGAGTCTTTTGCCCTCGCCTCTGCAAGAGACCAACCGTCTCTCAAGAGGACTGCCGCGCCTGTATCACTTGTGGAAGTACCACCGTTGCGGTTAGGCATACCACAAATGGTGAGAATTGCTTGGTAGCAATCATCTTTAAGAGTTTGTGACTGCTGTTGGTTGAGGTCTGTAGTAACCACACCTACGTCGGCGGTCTGACCGTCTACGGACTTAACCTTGATAGCACCAAGTTTCATAAAGTCCTCATATTCCTCTTTGGAAATATCGCAGTTTACGAACTTGATAAAAGCCTGTATTATCTGTTCAATACCGTCCATACGGTTTGACTCTATATTGTTCATAGCGTCCAAAAGCGGGAGTACGATCTCAAATGAACCGAGTCTCGCATTGTTCGCCGGATATTCAAAAATAGGTATCATTCCGAGACTATGAGGCTTGCTCTTTTCTTTATCTATGAGAGTGTCCTTAATCTCGTAATAGTAGTTCTCCGTGTAGATCGAGTAGGTTGTCACCTGTGTATCGTCGTCAAGACAATACTTAACTGCCATGAGAGGCTTGTTTCCGATCTCGGTGGAATAAACCACAAAAGTATCTCTCGGGTCGAGAGTGTATAACTCGAACGGAGACTCGTCCTCGCCGCCTTTTTCGTCGGGCAGAACCAAACGGAAAGCAGTACCGCATATCATTTGCCACTCAACGATCTCTTGATCTTGTGCGGCTTTATCCTCGGCAAACATTAACTCGTTGAGACGTGTGATAGCCTCAACCGTCTCGTCCTTGCCATTCCTGCACACATACTGAATAGGCTCGCCACAGAGATAACCAACCTTAAAGGAAACGATCTCATTTGCCCTGTTCTCAACAATTTTGTTACAAATCTCGGGACGAACTGTCTTTTCACGATTGAGGATAGGCTGTTTACCCTTATAGTAGTTCCAAAGGTAGTCGATCTCGGAACGGTTCTTACTGTGTTTCTCTAACGCTTTGAGGAGTACGTCTACGACGTTATCCTGTGTGATCTCGCTCACACTTGACTTTATAACCCTACGACCAAACATTTGTCGGGTCTGTGCTGTAGGTTTTGACTCGTCAATCTGATTTGCCATGCCGTTTCTCCTCTCCACGCAAAATAGGCGTATATTCACAGGGACGATCTCTCGTCCGCGTAAATATACGCCTACTCATAGTTATAGTATTTTACCCTTTTAAGAGTAACACAAGTTATTGTTGTTTGTCAACATAATATCCACAAGATATTGTGGAAAAAGTGAATAATTTATCACCAAGGTCTTTGAAATATCTCGACTTTCATTCCGCCAAGAGATTGAGCATACTCCGCAAGCATAGCCATACCGTCGGGAACGTCGTCATGCTTGTTTTTACCCGCCACAGTATAGGTCGTGAGCATATCGATCATTTTGCCGTAATCAGACCTTTTCTCAAAGAGCGAGTCGTCCTTAAAGAGACAATGCTCCTTAACCCACGCAGAATTGACAATGATCTTTGTCTCCTTGTTGGCAGTCGTGAACTTTGTTGTGATATGAGTAATACCGCCTCGTTTCTTAACTTCCTCCTGTATCTTTTCTGCGACCCTGCGTCCGGCAGAGTTCGACTCAAACCTACAAGACTGCACCTTGTCTCTCACGAGGAGATCAACGAGCCTTGCGTCCACCACGTTCGGAAGTCCATTATCGCAAATACAATCGTCAATATAGTAGTCCTGCCCGTACACATACGCCGCAGGGAGAAAAGCGTAGTCCTTACCTTTATCCTTTGTGTCACAGATACCTATAATCGCGTCGGGTTGTTCCTGCGGAAGTTCAAAGTACCTCCTTAACTCGTCCCTGCTGTAAACGAGTCCCTCACGCTCAATAGGTTCATTCATATAAAGCGCACGCCAACTCGCCTCGTCCATGATCTCACGCTGTTCGTGATAGAACTTTGTGGAGAACCCAACACCATAAGCATAATCAAAATTAGACTCGTCCTTATCATCAAGAGCGGGAATGACAATAAACTTTGCCCTGTCACTATCTCCGTATTCCTGCTCAAGCCGTCCAATAACGTCGTGAACACTCCAACGGGTAGCGATATGTAATTCTTTACAATCGTCACCGATCTTACGTTGCCGGAGGTCTGTAGTATAAGTTTCCCATAACTTATCAAGTCGCTCCTTGCTTAATGCCACCTCAATACCACTTACAAGGTCGTCACAATAGAGCAGAGTAGCCGCTCTGTAAAGTCCGGCATTACCTGTACCTATGGACGTAAACTCAAGTGTCTCAAACCTCTGTCTCTTATCAATATCTATACGACAATCCTTTGCATTAGTACTCGAGACCGAGAGAGTAGGGAACACATCATGCCACAGATAGTCACCGTTCGCGTCCAAAATACGCAAGCACTCGTCATACACACCTCTTACAAATGAGTTCGAGTGAGAACCCGTAAGCATAGGCTTGTTCGGGTACTTTCCTGCAAGCCAAGTGAGATAAAATATAGCAAGAGTAGTTTTACCCGACCCCGGTGGGAGAGATATAGCCAAGAGATCAAGTTTATCGTCTGCCAACTCCTGTAATGCGTCCACAACCTGTTTAAGTATCTTACGCCTCGGGACATAGAATTTCTTATCCGGCTCTCTGTTCCATTCCACATATAAAAGATATGAGTCAAAATCCTCGGGAGCGGCAAACAAACAGACACGCCTATGTAGATCAAATACCTTTACAAGAAAATCCTCGTCGTTAGAGTGCTTAATTGCCTCCTCACAAAAAGCAGAGAGTTTACGCAAATAAGTAATAGCCGTCTCTTTATCTGTCTGCATGGTCTCCCTGCACATAAAGTACAAATCCTCGTAAGGTTGAAAGTCCTGCGGTGTCTTTTTGATTTTTGCCGCGATTTTTTCAAGTATCATTCCTTACCTCCAAACAAAAAGAGCGCGTTATCATACGGGCAGTAAACCCGCGCGATAACGCGCCCTCATAAATTCTTAATTATTCTGCGCTCTTAATGGTTCGAGCCTCCCAATCAAGTACCGCAAGCACTCCGTCTGTGTCGTTATACATTTCCACGTCCGGCACAAGGAAGTCACTCCCTGTGGTCTTTAACTTGTCTGTCCTATTGCTCCATAGCGACCCTGCGTCATACATAATGTTCGTGAGTTGCACATAGATAAGTTTCCCGTCCTCATAGGTGAGGTTTAACTGCATATCCTCACTATCGTATATCCGCGCCCGCTCAATTACCATTTTTCCGTTTTCTCGCGTATCAAATGGGTAAACTTCAAGCAAACCAAGTTCGACAAGAATAGGGTCAAGATCGGGTACTGTCTCCACGGTCTCGGGAAAGTTCCCCTCCTCTTGGGGAGGCTGTTCCTCCTCGGGAGACGACGTTGCCTCCTCAACCGCCTCCGCCGGAGCAGGGGTTTCTACTACAGGCTCTACCTCTTGCACAATCGGCTCGGGTTTAGTGTCCTCGGAGACCTCAACTTTTGCCTCCTCAACTGCCTCTGCCTCCTTTGCAGGGGCAGGGGGAGCGAGATAAGCACATACAAGACAGGAGACACAGCACACAATCGTCACTACGCCAAGAGCCTTGTGAGACTTCCTCTTGAGTCCCCTTATAAATGTCACAACGAGCAGGACAGGAGTAACAAGCATGAGTAACATACCTACAATATCAAATCCTGTCATACTGCCACCTCCTTACAAATTCCATGTTGTTTACAACGTCTAAAGAACGTCGCCTCCGACACACCACTTTCCTTAATAGCCTCCTTGAGAGTGAGAGTGCCTTTTTGCCATTTTCGCGCCGCAGAGAGAATAGGCTCGTCGGGTTTAGGCTGTCTGCCCTTATATTTTCCCTCTCTCTTTGCAATTTCAATACCCTCGCGTTGCCTCTCAAGGATATTTTCTCTCTCCAACTCATACAACGCGGCAAATACCGTCAACATAAACCGCCCCTGCGGGGTAGTAGTATCGACTTTTTCTTTGTCGGAAACCAAATTGATCTGTTTCTCCTGTAGTAATTGCACCGTCGTAAGTAAATCACGGGTAGAGCGAGAGAGTCTCGAAAATGACTCCACATAGAGGGTATCGCCCTCTCTAACAAATTCAAGCATAGCCTTAAACTGCGGGCGATCTGTGTTTTTACCACTCATTTTGTCGCAGAACGTCTTTTCAACGCCTTGGCTCTGCATGAACTCGTCTTGTCTTGCCGGATTTTGTTCCTCGGTGCTTACTCGTACATAACCGACCCTCATGTGTACGCACCTCCTAAAGTATTTAATTGACAATAGGTTGCTTTATCAAGTAATTACTTGATAAATAGTAGATAAAGTAGATGAAAACAGGTTTTTGCGTATAATTCTGCTATAACGCGCGTGCGCCTGTAGAAAAACTCACACAAACGTCTACTTTATCTACTTTGTCTACTTGAGCAACTCGTCGAGGTTGAGATCGTCGAGTTTATTGCTTGCCTTTTTACCTCTGCCGGACTCCGATACGATAGGTGTAACCTCGTAGGAGTTTTCGGGAGTAGGAATAGACTGCGGCATAACCACGACTTTGTACTGCATAGGCTCAACTGTTCCTGCAAGCATAGCGGCGGGTAAATCCATAGCCTTTGAATTATCCATGCGTTCATACAGGTTAGCGGCTGTAATGCCGAGTTTACGAGCCAAGTCTGCCTTTGGTACGTTCAATGCCTCTAAAATTGCTCCAATGATTTCGCGTCCTCTCATGTTTCTGTCCTCCTTGTGAGATAATTATATGTCTAAAGAGATTGCTTGTCAAGGGGATAATTTATAAATTATGTAATTGATAAAGTTTATGCTTTATAAAGTGATTACTTGAGTCTTTTTAATTTTCGGGGATATTTACGCGACTCCCTGCGCGGGTCTGCATTTGCGCCCATACCCCCGAGGGGGTAGAGGCGCAACCGCCCCGAGAGCCGGAGCGACCTCCGCCGGAGATCACTCCGCGCCGCTCTCGTTTGGGTTTCGTTTGGTGTGATAGTGCTATCACAATAAAAACAAGTATATAATTGATAGTAGCCGCGCCCGCTCTCATAAGACCACACCCCAAAAAGAGCGCACAAAAAGAAACCGCCGGAGCGATCTCCGACGGCTTGAAAATATTTTATATTTTCATTTATTCATATCAAGCAAATACTTTATAACTACAAACGGAAAAACTATTATACATAATATCCAAATCATACACCCGCACCCCCTTAATTAAATGTAAAGCGCATACTTGACGACGTGCGGACATATTTATTATATATCTCGGGCGCGTCCGCCTTTAGTGCTTTACTATCAAGGCGGGAACTCTCCACCGCTTTATATATTGCTTTATGTTCCGAGCCTGTCAAGGTGTCAACTCCTGCCGCTGTCATGGTGTCCTTGATCTGATTTTTTAACCCCTCTATAATTGCGGCGGTTTCCTCCTGTAATCTCGTATATTGTGCCAACTCTGAAAATATTTTATTGATCTCGTTTGTGTTCATTGTGCTACCTCCTCAAATAATCTCACATACTCGCCGCCGTCGTCGATCTCGATTAAATACGGTTTATAATATTGCGTGCAATCGTAGCCACTCAAAAACGACTTTTTGCCGTCCTCATTCTCGAAAAACTCCGGCGCGGTCAATCTCATAAACTGCCCGAGAGCGTACTCTCTGCCGCCGTGCCTAAAATATGCGAGGCTGTCGCCGTCTGCGTAATCTGCGAGGCTGTGACGGCTTGTCACCGTCTTAAATTGTATTTTTATCCACCTTGAAACCCTGCGGAACTGTCGCCCGTTCTCACCCTTAAAAATTCTCATGTTTTATGCCTCCTTTACCTCAAAATAATAATGATCGTACATTTTGCCATGTGTCTGATTTACAAGACGCAACCCGCACGCGTTAAAAACCGACTCAAGCGAACTCATACCGACGCCGCCCTCAAAATATGGGATTGCACCATAACCCGCGCCGTAGGCGATAAAATCGCGGTTGCTCTCGTTTGTTTTTCCTGTCGCCTCCATAGACTCGAGAGCCGACTCTTTTTTATCAAGTAACATTTTTATAATTGAATTGCTACCGTTTAAGGCACTCGCAACGGCGGCGGACTCTTTATCATATCCGCACCCGCTCGCGTGTCCTGTCCCTCTGTAAATATGCCCGTTTGCGTCCTCAATAACTGCCTCCGCCGTAGGATTTGCGCCCCATGTACGAGAACGCGCCCACTCTACAGAGATAGAAACCGAAACCACAGCCGGAGCGGACTCCGCGCGGGTTATTTTCTCCATTTTTGCGGCGGTGTATTTTTCTACTTCCTTAAATGCTCGCTTGATTGCGTAGCCGTTTGCGGTCTCTCTGTCGATCTCTCCGCGCTTGAACTGTCCCCAACGTAACGCGGTAGAATTGCGCTCAAGTGATCCCGTGCTTGTTTCGTCGCAAATATAGCGGCGGCGTGTCTCTTTGCTCTCTGTCTCCTCTGCCTTAATTAAATTGATAATGTTTGTGTATTTGCTCATTGTGCTACCTCCTTAAAATAATGTTATAAAGTGTTTGCTTGTCAAGTAATCTCTTGAACTGATTTTATAGTACACCTAAATTATATACTTGTCAAGTACATAATTGATAATTTTTCAATTTATTTTTTCGGGCGGTGTTTCTTCATATTATAAAGCGAAAAATTGACAAGCAAAAACTTTACTATTTTATAAGTAGAAACCGCCGCGCCGGAGATCACTCCGAGACCGTCTGCAGGAGATCACCCAAAACAAAAAGAGCCGGAGACAACTCCACAACAAAAAGAGACCGCCCGCGCCGATCTGAAAAACAGACCGACCGCCGGAGCGATCTCCACACAATCAATATTATATTTTTATATGAGAGCCGGAGCGACCTCCGAAACCGTCCACAGGAACAAACGACACCCGCCGCGCCTCCGAGATCATAAAAGAGCCGGAGCGACCTCCGCCCGAGATAGCAACCGCCCGCCTTGAGTGCTAATATCGAACGACCGTTCCCCTCCGAGATTTCTCCAAAAATCTTGAAAATTTCCGATCAAAACTTGGTGCGATCTCGGTGCGGGTCTGCACCTCGGGCGGCGGTCGATAGTCGAAAGTCGTTTGATAGTCGCAGGATAGTCGTAAGAGAGTCGTTAGTCGTCCGAGTTGCCGGAGTCCTCGAGATACCGTTGCTTGATAGAGTCCGCGTCATAGTTCTGCTCTTGGTTCTGATTAGGTGTGAGGACGTATTCTGTCTTGTCTTGGTAGCCGTAGTTGTTCTTGCCGAGGAAGATACCCGCCACAGGATTTACCTTGCCGGAGTTCATGTAAGTTTCCCACAAATTCTCTAACAAAAAGTAAGCCTTTTTTATGGCGTTCGTCACGTCGGGGCGCAACGTAGGCTCGTTTCCTCGTCCTCCAATGGGTTGATCGTGAGTGACCGCCCACAGCCATGTACGGTTATGCCCGTTGAGCGCAACTGCCATTCCTGCCACCGTAGGTTTCATATCCCTACTCGTATATAACGCAAAATAATCGGAGAGTCGTTTAGACACCTCCTCCGCATTTTCCATATCTATGTTAGGCATATTCATTAAGGCAATCTGTACCTCCATGAACTTTGCATTGTCTCCCTCCTGCAACTGTAGTCCGTTATTCCCGATCACAGGAGAGTTCCCGCCCCTCGGTTTCTTCTTGGGTTTTGTAACAACCTCCTCACCGTCGGAGAGTAATTTATCAAGGTCTAACGCCTTTGCCTGTTCTTTATTCTTTGTAGCCATATATTCATACCTCCATATATACATACGCGCGAGAGTCCTCTTTTTGAAACGCACTCTCAATTACTTACTTTATAAAGTCCTTACTTGTCAATTATTCTATCAAGAAAAATGCCACTTGTCAAGTAATCACTTTATAATTTATCAAGTACATACTTTATATTCAAGTGATTACTTTATAATTTATCAAGTACATACTTTATTTTGAGTAGATAAAGTAGATAAAGTGATAAAAATGCGTATAATTTCTGTATAGTAACGCGCGTATAAGGAGAAAATACTGCAAAAACTGTTTTTCATCTACTTTGTCTACCTTTTCGGCAACTTACTTGTCAATTATTCACTTGTTATCAATTAACCTCTTGACATTTTATAAAGCATATACTTGATAAAGTGCTTAATTGATAAAGTAACCTCTTTATAAATCGTCGTAGTTTTCCTCCACGGGTTGCCCTGCTTTCATAGCCTCGTCCCACCTGTCTTTGACAACCTGTAATGCCTTTGCCGGAGAACCCTCCTCAATAAACCATATACAGTCTGTCATATTATCCTTTATGAGATAAAGCCTATCCTCTGCGTAATAATAGGAGAAATAAGGCTCGTCGAGTCCCACGTCTGAAAAGTCGTGCCACATGATACCCTCATTGAGATACCCATTGACCTCATGGATTTTACCGTCGATCATCATTTATCCTGCCTCCTTGTCTGCCATATCTCCCACGCGATAGCGAACAGTCCTGCCGCCACAAGGCAGATTGCCAAGATTATAGGCTCTTTACTCATTATCCCGACCGCAAGGCATATCAAGATCATTATTAGTTCCATTGTCCTCGTCCTCCTCTCGTAGAGTAGTGGCGGCTTTGAACCCTGCCACGAACCCGTCTGCGAATGATCTCAAGGCGTGTCCTATACGATAGAACGCAAAGTCGAGAGTCGTAAGCATTTCGGGGTATCTGTCTCTGATATAATCTGCAATAAGTTTGTCGTCATTCATTGATAAGTTCCTCCCGCAATAATGTAAGGAAAGTCCTAAAGTCGGAGAGGTAGAACGAGTCGTCGTTGCAAGTATTTGTCCGCCCGAGGTGCTTATACCAATTTATGATCGTGCCACTCTCAAGGTGAATAATGTAAAACTCGTCCTCCTTGTAGTAGAGCAGGAATGAGTCTGTAGACCTTTGCTCTTGACAAGCAATCTCCACGTCACTCATGCGATCACCAAAGACCTCGGTAAATACCTTGAGGAAGTCGTTTCTCTCAAAATGATACTGTTTTAGTGTCCTCATGTTGCACCTCCATTCTTAATAAAGACTCTCGCTCGTCCTGTCGCCCTCTGATATAGGCTTTTTCTAACGCCGCCGCGTTCTGTACTGCGGTAGTCCACTCCTTTGTAATGTCCTCACCGTACTTGTAGTAGTTCACAGCGTATAAGTAGGCGGCGGACAATACCATAGGCGGGGCGTTCTTGAGTTCCTCGAGGATTTTGTCGCTATCCATATCAATATACCTCCCTCTCAAGCATATCTGCCTTGATAAGTTCATACAGAATATCCTCTGCCGTGCGCCTGTCGCTGTATCTGCAATTAGGTTTCTTATGTATTCTTGGGTCGTCCTCCCGCCAATCGTTTATGTCAAACCTTACAGGAGAGACAAAGATCATTTTCACGCCTCGAGATACGCAGAGATAATAACAGTCCTTTGGAATACCTCTGCATTTCTTAAAGCCGAACTTCTCAAACTCCTCTACAGGTACTTTAGGTTTTAGCATTGTCCCTCACCTCCACGTTTAATTTCCACTCATAGACTGAAATCTCGACTATTTCACAATTCCAAAGCCTCGCGGGAACTTCCCTGCGGCTCTTGTAGTCGGAGAGAGTTCCGGCAAAGTATATTGAAATCCTCGTCTTGTCGCTTACCTTGCCGAGTAACTCATGTAAGATCATGTTACACCTCCTGTCACATACTCGTGTATGATCTTTGTCCCGCGCCCCTTGCACTTTGTAAAGCCTTTGACCCATATCACCTTACCCGACTTGTAATGTCTCTCGTGACCTCGCACGTCAAACTCGTGTTGTGGCGAGTGTCCCTTACCCGTGCCTCTTGAGGCAGGGTGAGAGGTGGAGATATAAGCCTTGAGTTTGTGATAGATTAACTCGTCGCTGTCGGAATGAGACTCTCCGGCGAGACGGTGTTTTCCTTTATCCTCCACGAAAACCTTATCCGCATTTAAGATAGAGTAGGAAACCATCATAGTGATCGTAGCCACCATGAGACCAACCTCTTTGAGCCACGCCTCCTTACCTCTCTGTATTGCTTTGACCTTGAAATCTGTACCCCAATCTACTCGGGCAGGGTCAAAGTCGCGCATGAGAGTAGAGACGAGTCCGACACAGCGACCCTTTACATACACGACGTTCTTAAAGATATGACGGGCAAAGTCCGAAACAATAGTCGTGTCGATCTCGTAGGTCTCGTTAGGGTTGATATTCTCGAACACAAAATGAATTTTATGTAAGGGAAACTTGTCCTGTGTCGCTATGTTAAAGGTCTGTGCGATATACCCCTGCTTTTCTGTGAGTAGGGAAAGTCTATCAAATTCTGCTCTGTTAATGCGGATAATGTTCTCGATCATAGGTTACATAACCTCCTTGAGTTTCACTCCTCTTATTGTCGGGTAGCCGCCTGTCGCACCTTTGCCGTCGTACCACTCGGGGTGTCTGTCTAACTCACTATTAAACTTGCGGGCGGAGAGGACAGGTGCGCCCTCTGATTTCGCCCAAATCTTAAAGGCGTTATACAGGTCTTTTGCTCTTATTACGCAGTCGGGTCTCTGCTCACACCTTGCCTCGAGGAATTGCAGGACGAGATCATTGTCTTTTTCATACTGCTTTACGACCTCGCGCATACCCTTACCCATTTCAAGACCTTGGTTTTTGTAGCGCAGATACCCACGCACAAGCCACATAAAAATACCTTTCATTGACTCCTGCTGTGTGAGTTCGTCCTTTAAGAACACGTCCTGTTCGTCACGGGAGAAATGTCTGTTGAACTCGACTACCTTAATTCTCTCGGAGGCGAACAGAGACTTATCTGTTACCATAGGGAGATCATTACAGGAGAGCCATAATGTGAACTGCGGTTTGAATGTGATCGGTGCTTTGTGCAACTGTCTCGCGGAAATCTCCTCACCGCCTGTCAACTGCTTTATCTGCTCCTCGTCGAGTTTGCCGTAGGCGTTGGACTCTGCCATAGTGACAAACCTCTTACCTTTTAACCCTGCAAGAGTAGGACTCGCCGCCTCTGCGTCCTTATGTCTGTCGCCGGAACAAATCATGCCGACGGGTGCTACTTTTGCGTAATCTCCGAGCATATACTCGATTGTATTGAGGAGAGTAGACTTACCGTTACGGGTTGTCTTACCATGGAGGATAAACATACACTCCTCATTACTCATACCGAGCATTGAGTACCCGAGAGCGCGTTGGAGGAAATCTGCCTTATCCTTGTCGCCCTCCGTAACCTCGTCGATAAAACGCTCCCACCTGTCACATTTAACTGTCCTGTCTACGGTATGATCGAACCTTGTCTGCATTGTGAGGAAGTCCGACCAAACCGCAGGACGAAATGAGCAGTCCCGTAAGTCGTAAGTCCCATTGAGGCAGTTTATGAGATAGGGGTTTGCGTCAAATTCTGCCGCACCTATTCTTAACTCACCTGTAGCGTCCTTTAAGATACGATCACGCATACGCCTGTCGCCCATTTTATTGACAAAAGAGGTGTAGGCTTTGCGGGTGTCGTCGTCTTTGATTTCTCCGCAGTATAAGATCATAAGTCTTACAAAGTCCTTGATCTTTTCAGATACGAGAATGTCGTTTACGTCCTCACGCCACGCGCCGTCATAGTAGGTGTACCATGAGCGGTGTTCTGCACAGTAGCGAGCCTCCTTGTTGTAAAGAAGTCCGAACAGGTTTGCCATTCCCATTTCCGACCACTCAAAGCCGGAACTCGTCTCGTCCGCACTTTCGGGGTGGAAATTCTTAATCATATACATTTTGTCTGATAAATCCTCGTCCATAATGACTCTGCCATTATGGAGTTCAAATAAATCACGTCCCTCTGTTTCGTTGCTCATATTTACCTCACCAAATTTTGAATGTCTATGCCTACGCCGTCGCAGTCTTTGACATTTCCTTTTTCTTCATACTCTGCTGTGGAAAAGAACAATATGTGTCCTTTATCATCAACCGCCGCCGACAACCCATGTGTCATAATGACCGCTCGCAGGAGAGTAAGTACATACTTGATCTGTTCTTTTGCGTCGTTACTCATAATGCTTTTGCCTCCTTAAATGCCTTGAGGAGTTTCGGGAACTGTCTCGCAATCCAATCAACTGTCGTTTCCTCTTGTCCGTACTGTTTATGCTCCCAATCCGAGCCGAGACCCGACTCATACATGAAAGCGTGAACAATCTCGTGTCGCAGGACTTGTTTCTGATAGGATTTGAAATCTCCCAATTCCACGTCCTCATAGTTGTTGCATACGACAATGAGGCGGAGACTCGGGTCACAATAACCGTCTGCGCCGTTCTTCCCGAGATATTTGTCCTGCTCAATGTCTCTGTACTCGATTATCCACTCATTACCGAGGATAGTTACGCACGCTCGTTCCATAACCTTACTGCCTCCTCCTGTAAATCTGCGTCGGTAGTCATATCGGGTACATTCTTGGGAGTAAAGTCCAATTTGCTATCGGGTACGAGTCCTCCGGCTATTCCGCCTCTCGCAAAACAGGAGTTGCACCTCACATAATGGTAGTGGCGATCAATCCTGTGCCAAAACTCGTTTCTCCATTCTGTACCGCCGTTCTTTTTACAGACCTTGAGTTTCTTGCTCCCGCAGAACGGACAGGGTTTCAATAAATACTGTGATTTCATTTCTTACCCTCCCGAACGGCGATAGCGCATTTCTGCTTATCCTCGTCCCACCATGCACACCTCTCGCGTTCACACTTCATTGAAATGTCTGCGGGATTTGCAAAGGTCATAGGACAGAGTTTCTCGTCTTTGTCGCCCATATCAATTACCTCCTTGTCAATTAGTTACTTTACAAGTATATACTATAATACAATTACATACTTGTCAAGTATAAAATTTATCTTTTATATCTCGTCACGGAATTACATATTGCCTGTATCTCGGACTTACCGAGAGGAGGGTCGCAAGCGACTGTGTTGCAATACATAAGTTCGTCATAAATCTGTGCCTTGCTGTACCCTTGGTTATGTAGCATACCCGCCAATGAGGTGAGGCAGATATTTCTTGACCCGTCGGGTATTCTTGGATAAACGGGACGCAGTTTTATACGTCCGTCCTCGGGCAAACTCCATACAGGGGAGTAGATACGCCCGTTTGTCTTTTCTGTTGGCTCTTTGGTCTCTCTCGCGTCGGGAAAGTACTTATCTATCACATAATCAATCGCTGTCTGATTTTCCGCGATCTGCGTGTAGAGAACTGTGTCCCCTGTGATGATAAAATAGCGAGCCGTCTTGTATATCTCGACTCCGGCGAGGTTATTTTTACCCTTAAACGGGAGATCGCCTCTCAAAATGATATGAAATCCTCTGCCGGACTTTGATTTCTCCGTGTAGGACGCGCATTGTCCTATAATGTCTGCGGCGAGGGGAGTCATAAGACCGTATTCCTCGTCATAACCACAATCAATGTCTATACCCACAAACCCGTTGTCTGCAAAGACAAAACCGCAGTAGTCGTAGTAGCCATTCTCTACCGCCTCAAGAGCGGTAGAGAAATCCGACCACGTTTTCGGGTTGACAGAACTTGCCGCCTCATGCTCAAAGGCTCTCATAGGAACTTTGCTGTCCTCGTGAGTACATACCCATTGTGGGAGACTCGTCATTTCCTGTGGTATTCTGTCATAATGATTGCTCATATTAACCCTCGCTCCTGCGCGACTGCTTTTTCAACGTCACCGATCAACTTCCAAAATCTGTCCTGCGGTACTCCCATTTCTACGGAAATTCCGTAAATATTGTCTGCGAGAGTGTCGGGATTGCCGTAAATCTTAAAGATTATCTCCCTGTCCTGCTCACAAAACTTATTGACCGCCGTCTCGCACGCCTCCCAATTCTGACGATCGGCAAGTGTAGGAAACTGCTCGGGACGTTCACGCCGCGCATAAAATCTCATACAATGCTGTGTGTAATCAGAATAAAAGGTTTTCATTACTTCTTGCCTCCCTTATGCTTACCGAACAGGGGACGTGCCTCCTCTACAGGTTCGTGTGTGATCTCTTTTACGTCTCCCACAGGCTCGGGAGTAACTACTTCCTTAACTCCTGTTGAGAGATTGTTCACAGGTTCACCCTCGAAATACCACTCACCGACCTTGATAGGATAACCCTCCTTGTCGGACTCCTCGATCATACCGTCGTCGATAATGTGCTGTGCCGCCGCAACTGCCATTTCGTTTGATACAAAATCCTTGCCGGAGCGGAGCAGTACATTAACCTTGCCGTTTGCGTTCTTCTTGAGTTTGAAATTTGCCATGATAATACCTCCTTATGTGTTATGAACGTGAGACGCGATCATATCTGCTTGGTGCGTCCACAGTACGTTAGGGAACTGCCTTACTGCGCGAGTGTAGAAGTTCCATTCCTCTTTTTCCGTAAATGCTCCCATGTGATACCTTATGCACATGACTTCTTCCTCTGTGAGTTCCATGTGTGAGGCGAGGAGCATAACTGACTTGTCCCCGTGACCCTTGAGGGCGGTGTCCTCATTGTATTTATAGGAAACCGAGCCGTCTGTCGGGTCGATAATAGGAATGTAGTTGTCGATTTTGCAGAGATCGTGTAGGAGACCTACGATAAACGGAGACCCGTCTCTCTGCCATTTGAGGTTGTTGTGTCTCGTGAGATCACAGAGAACCTCCATTACCATGAATGAGTGGTCGAACAATCCGCCCTCGTAATTCCCGTGAAATCTCGTGCTTGCGGGAGCAGTAAAGAACTCACTCTCTGACAACCACTTTGAGAACTCTGCGGGCAGGACACAGATTATAGGACTCTCCCAAAACTGCTTTAATCTGTCCTCCTTGGTTTTCATATATCCCCCTCCTTACGGTGTAGTGAGTGTTCTGCGTCGAACCCCTCGGGATAACGAGCCTTGAGTTTCTCGATATTAAGAGCCGCGACCTCCTCAAGAGTCCAACCTTTAGCGGTAGCGTACTCGGCAATAAACCACATGAGGTCTCCGAGTTCCTTTTTCAAATGATCGTTGTCGATCTCGTGTCCTTGGTAGAACTTCTGATAAATGGAGTGCAACTCACCGATCTCTCCGACCATACCGTGTAAGGCGTGGTTCTTGGTGTCCTCGGAGTCCCTCTTTAAGTCCATTGTCCTTTGTGCCAACTGCTGATACTCATTTAACTGCATTTTTCTTTTCCTCCAACTCCAAATATTTGTTTAGATACCAACGTGCTTTATCAACGTCCTCCACACCGTTCTTGCGGCGGTGGCGGTAGAGATACTTGAACGCGTTGCATATACAAAAGTCCTGTACTGCCTCCACGCCCTGTGTCTCTACCATTACGTCGATACACTCGAACTGTCCCGACTCATAGTGAGCAGGGTGATTTACGTTATCTGCCATGCCGCTACTCCTTATCCGAGCAAAGCGTCGAGATCAAGACCGCCGCTTGTCTGTGCGGGTGCGGGAGCAGGAGTTGTAGGCTGTGCCACGGGAGCGGGAGCAGGGGCAGGAGCGGCATTATTCTCGTGTCCGAGAGTAAGTGCGCGTGCCACAGGCTCGGTGTCGAAACCGTCTGCCGGAGACTTGTCCCCAAGGTTAGCGAAAGTAACCATTTTGTTAGGGTCTTTGTTGGACGGTAACTGTGTGTGAACGACCTCTGCACAAATGTAGTGGTCGATAAGGTCTGCGGGGTCAATATCCTCGAGAGTAAAGTCATTCATAGCAGTTTTCGCAAAGTAGGAGAATGCGTTCATAGCACCCTCATTGTAGGTGTCGTCCTGCTTTTTGATCTGAAATCTCTCTGTGTGGGTAGCACCCTGCGCGTTGACGAGTTTAACCTGTATCTTACCGAACTCCTCGTCATACTCTGCGTCGTAAATGCGGAAAATGTGAGTTCCCTCGGGAATGAGTACAAATCCGCTTGTCATAGGTATTCTTGCCATTGTTTTATCCTCCTTTATTTGCAAGTCATACGGTAGGTTGTTGAAACCTGTTCCTGTGAGTATTTATCAAAGAGACCGTCATTCTTGAGAGCCTCCTCGTTGATAACCGTTTTCTTGGTCTCGGACTTGGAGACAGACCATGTGTAAATCGCTCCTTTGACCTCAACCTTTTTGTCTCCCTCGCGGAACTGCTTTACAGCGTGTTCCTTGATAACCGCGTCGATTTCCTTGAGCCTCTTGGCTTTGTCTGCGATAGTAGCCTCTACCTTGTCGATCTCTGCCTTGAGTCCCTCTGCCTCCTTAATAAGAGCCTCTACGTCTGTGTCGGGAGACAGGCTGTTGGTGCGGAGTTCCTTGAGAATATCTGCGTCGCGCTTTTCGTCAAAGTCCGGCGAAATACCTGTCACAACGTATTTGTTCCACCACTCCGTAACCTGTGCTACCTTGTCTGCAAAATCGGGGTATCTCTCGGAGACTTTGAACTCAACCGTAATCGTGTTCTTTGCACTCGGCTTGAACTTGGCAGGGTTCTTGTAGTCCTTTTCCTCAAGGAATGAGGCAACCATGATTACGTCGTCCACTCCGAGGAGATAAGCGTAGAGAGCCGCCTGTAATGCGTAGTACTCGGGTACGTCGTCCGCCCAATCCTCCGATCTCTTTGTGGTTTTCATTTCGAGAACGGTGTCCGGCTTGTTTTCCTCGTTGTAGAGCAGGAAGTCCCACATACCACCAAGGATAGGCTCGTCGGGGAAAAAGTCGCCCCAAGTCTTGTTGAAATAGTCCTCACCCCAAATATCTGTAGGAGTCTTGAGGTTATCCATGAGATATGAGTCTCTCATGTAAGCCGCCTGTAAAGGCTCGATTGTTTTTCCTGCCTCGGTGTAGATCGTTGACTCGAACGGTTCTTCATAGGTCTTTGTCACCGCACACCAAATCTCAAACGGTGTAGACCAAGGATTGAGACCGAGGATTGTAGCGAACCTTGTACCTGTGATCTTCTTGGTCTTTTTGGGAGGGGCAACCTCAATATGGTTGCCTACCCACTTGATATTCTTACTCATTGTCCGCGCCCTCCTTTAACCACTCGCCGACCTTATTCATAATCTTTTCGCAATCAGATTTTGTGATTGTGGTAAATCCCTTTGTCTCAATCGCGATCTGTGAGATTACGTCCTCCTTGGACGGGTCTTTTTCACGGAGTTTCTTCATAGCCGCCTTTAACTGCTTTAACTGCAACTCGGTAGCGTTGCCCTCGGCGTTGGTAAGAGTCTGCTTTACTTCCTCACGCTGTTCGGGTGTAGCGGGTGCGTGCTGTGTAGGAGCAGGAGCGGGAGCAGGAGCGTTCTCCGGCTTGTTGGTGGTGTTGTCGATAGTAGGCTCGATACCGTCGCTCTCGCAAATATCGAGTACGATCATATACAGATAACGTCTCATGTAAGTAATGCTCGAACCGAGTGCTTGCATTGAGTTTGTTGCCTGTTTACCTGTATTACTGATAATCGGCTCGATCTGATTGAACGGAGCGGAAAAAGTAACGGGGTTCTCCTCGGGAGCGTCCGTATTGTAGAGAGTCATTGTGGCTGTGTCTGTCGTGAAATTCACGATAGGGACAAGACCTACCTCCGAGAAAATACGGGTTGCGGGCGGTACAATGTCGTCCAACTCGAAATACTTGAATGAGAGGTGCATATTCTTACCTGTTTTCTGCACGTCTGCCTCAAGGAATTTCGCCCTTGCGAGGAGCAACTTCTGAAAAACATTCATTTTCGTAGTGTCCTCCTTTGCTTTTGTTGCTGTGGTGCTTGCTTTTGTCTGTGCCATTTCTTTTGTCCTCCTTTGTTTCTTTTCGGGTTTTATTCCCATGAAATCGTTGACACGTTTCTTTGCCATTTCGACGTAGAAATCTTTATCCACGTCGTTAATGCTTAACTGATTGTCGTTGTCGATCACACAATGCTCGGGGAGCATTTCGATCTTGGCTGTGCTGTCGTCCTCGGCTTTGACCTTAAACAACTTGCCGTACTTTTCGTCCTTGGTCGCATATACTCGGTTGACTCTCTGCACAGGCTGTTTCTCGTCGCCTACTATGTGATAAGCCTCACGGTACTTTATTCCTGCCTTTGCTATGAGTTGGAATTGAGTAATGTCGTCACAACCGTAAATGGTGTCCTCCACGGGTGTATCGTGTAGGAAATACTCTTGAATTGCCGTAGCCACGATACAAGCGTTGTTGTTGATATTGAACGCTCCTGCGGGTGCGATACCTCTTACGAGATAACCGCCCTTGCTCTTGGCTTTGCCGCCCTCTTGGACTTCAACGTAGTTGTTCACGTCCTTTTGAGCGATCTGTACGACCTTATCCTCCTCGAGTTCAAACCCTGTACGTTTCTGCCACTCTGTTGTGATCTCAAGCACAAGGTCGTAATAAGGCTTGTCAAACTCGACCATGATACCGTCGGTGTTCAACTGCACGATCTTTAAGTCCGGCACGTCCCTATAGAGGTGTTCCGCCAACTCAAGCAGGAATAATTGACCTGTGACACATACCGACCTACCCATGAGAGGGTCGTAAAGGTCGTTGTACTTATTCAAAGACGCGCCGTAGGTCGTATTTACAACGAGTTTGAGTGCGTTCGCGGTAGCCTTGTCACCCGCCGCCTTTGCCGCCATTCTCTTATCAAGAACCTCCTCGAAAATCTCTGCCGACGGGATATTTCTTGAGGTGTACCCGCAGATTGTCATAAGGTGCGGATAGTAACTCGCCACGTCGTAGTTACGGTTGATACGAGAGTCGTTTTCCCTCCAAATGTAGTTAGGTAACGCTCCATGTATGCCGCCGTAGCCGAGAGTCACAGGGCAATCGCCTATTGTGATCTCAAGTTTTTCCGAGAACAATTCCTTGTCGGGAATTGACGGGTCGTGCATTTTATCAAAGTACTCAAATACCTCTTTAGGAATGAAATCTCGCAGGAGATTGTCGGGATAAACGTACTCGCGCTCGTCGCTGTGAGGTTGAGGTGAGGCTTTAAGGAGAGCCGCCGTCAACTTGGCGTTTGTCATTCCCATAGCCTTGATTTCGTTTATCCCTGCGAGCCTACCAATCTGCACTTTGTTTTTCAGATAGTCCTTACGGAGATCAATCAATCTCTCTGTGGTATCTACGTCGTGCTTACAGTAGAACTCGGTCTCTGCTCGTTCCTCCGGCGTAAGAGGTCTGTCAATATCGAACGGAACGGTGGACTCCTGTACGCTCATTCCCAAGTGTCCCTCGATAGCCTTGAGGGAGAGACCGACTTGCATATCGTCCTTAATATCCACGTTATTGAACGTGTAGTAGAACTCACGCAGGGGAGGATATTCCCAACCTTGCCCGCCGCCGATAATAAAATCGTTTAACTGTTTCACTTCCTGCGGAGTAAACCCGCAAGCAATTCCTTTAAGAATATGTTGATCGTAGAATTTGCTGTTAAACCCTACATAGATCGTTTCGTCGCTCACACAGGCGGCTATCGCCTCGTTGTCGTTCCATATACAGGTGTAAATCCCTGTCTCTTTGTCCTTAAACACCACGAGGAAGTCATAAGCGAAAACTTCAATGTCGTATGTTGCAAATCGCATTTATTTACCTCCCTCTATGAAATAACAACCGTTTTTCCTGTAAGTGGTACAGCGTTTCTTATATGCCTTGACCGTGTAAGCCATATCGTCTACAAAGTCATAGGCTATCGGGTCTGCCTTACCGTCGAACTTACGAGCAATCCTGCCGATACTCTGTGTGATTACCGCGTAATCTTTTTGAGGTGTGGTGAGGAACAATCTCTCAAGCCTCGGTATATCGAGTCCCTCTTTTGCGAGAGAGTAGGTAGCAAATAGGTATTTCTTCCTACCCGTCCTCATATCCTCAAGAGCCGCCTCTCGCTTTGCTTTTTCCGTCTTGCTCGTCATTTTGCCGCTTATCATTACCGCCTCTTTTTGCATTTCATAAGGTAGGCAACTCATAAGCAACTCAAGGTGTTCGAGTCTGTCTGACAGAATGAGGCAGGAGCGACCCTGTTCGTTTTTCAAGGTGTTTGCTATGATCGTGTTCCTAAACGGGTTCTCACAGAGATAATTGATTAACCTCGAGTACATGAGAGTTCCGTCTGTGTCGAGACATTCCCTGCTTATCTGTATGCCCGTTCCTACGGGATAGACACCAACCTTAACAACCGTGTCCTTTACTGCCTCGTCGGGTACGGTGTAGACCGTCTCTCCAAGTAGAGCGTGGGTAGCCTCAATCATTCCGTCTGCCCTGTGAACTGTCGCCGATAAACCTATTTTGTGACGCGCCGCGAGAGCGTTTAGAACTTTATAAAACTGTGTCATAGCGGTGGGAGTTCCGGCGCACCTGTGGCACTCGTCCACGATCACCACGTCCCACATATTCTTGTACTGTGTAAGGTCGAGTTTGCTCATGGTCTGTACTGTGGCAAATGTGATACCCTTACCGATAATTACCTGTCCCTCCGAGATCGTCCCGAAAAGGTCGGGGTTCATATACTGCGCGGCTCTGTCCTTACTCTGCTTGAGTAGGTCGAGCGTGTGGGTTAGCCACAATGCTTTACCCTTAAACTCCCTCACGAGAGCAATTCCCATTTGTGTCTTGCCACTCCCTGCGGGACTCTGTAATATCCCGTATTTCGCTCTGACGACCTCACAGACGGCTTTTTCTTGATAAGGGTAGAGTGGAATAGGCTCGCCGTATTCAATCGTCTCTGCGGGGCAGAACGCGCTCTCATAGGTGGTGTCTGCGGGGGCAAACTCGGGAAATCGTCTCAATGTCCCAAACGGTAGTACAAGAGTGTCTCCATGTATCTCGTAAAGTGAGATACGTTGCGGCGTGTTCCCTAACCAAAGGTGCATACGCATTTTCTTTTGATAATCGGGGTTTGGGAGAGTGAGGTTCTTCTTGCACCACAACTCAACTGCCGCAGGAGCGTCCTCGACTGCTATAATGTTTGAGATTGTGACTCTCATTTCTTCTCGAGCCACCTCTCAAGAGAGATACCGTCTCTGACTATCTCCTCAAAAGAGAGCGTCTTTGACTTCCTCTCGGGGTCGTCTCGGTGCGTCTTGAGTGTGGTAAATGAAATCATTGTGATCTCACCGTCTCCATATAGGAGAGCAAACCACCCGTCACCGTTGCCGCAGTCGTGCCATAACTCCATAGCCGTTGTTTGGTTTGGTTCTATGCGATCAAGCGGGAAACCGTCGCCGGAACATACCTTGCAGTCGATAAGATATGCCTTGTGCTTTTTCACCGCGAGAACGTCTGCGGGTTGACCCTGCTGTGTCTGTGCCAATTTCTTGACCCAAAATCCTCTATCAAATAGCAGTCTCGAAAACTCGTCCTCAAAACTATTTCCGAGTGATCTGTTATCCGTTTTCATGCTGTAATTCCTCCAACTTATTCTCGAGATCGGTTATCCTGTCCTCGAGTTCTGCCTTTTCTCGTTCCAATTCCTCAACACGGAGGCATTTATCCTCGTAGTCCTCGGCTTTGCTTATAGCCTCGTCGTAGTCCTCAAAGTGTTTGTGCCAATAGTCCGCCGCCTCACTTCCGAGGTACTTGTCGAGAATGTCCTCAAAATCTCGCTCATTGAGAATGGTCTCAATAGAGCCGTTAGCGAGTTTCATTACTTGACCCATGTTCGTATTCCTCCATAATTGCGACGACCTCCCTGCTGTATTCCGAGGTAACTATTCCCTTGTCCCACAATGCTTTAGCGTTAGACTCGCCCATGTTGTAAGCCATGAGAGCCTTATGTACGTCCCCATACCTCTCGAGGTACATGGAGAGTATCTTTACGCCGCAGAAGATATTGTCGTAAGGGTCAAGGAAGTCGGTCACACCGTACAAATCCTCAAGCCACTCGTGATTACATTTGTTGATCTGCATTAACCCGTAATCGCCTGTACCGCTTACTGCGTCCTCTACGAAATCGGACTCTTTGTCAATTACCGCGATCACAAGGTCGGTGGGTACGTCGTCACTCGCACAGCACTCGAACATATACATTTGAATTGCCTCGGGGAGCGGTACGTTGTAGAGATCATTTTCACGCTCTGTCACAGGAGGAACGATAACCACCGTTACCTCTTTGGGACTCTCCGAGGAGATTTCTGTCTCGGTTTCGGTTTCGGTCTCAACCTCCGGCTGTACCTCCACGACTTTTTTCGGGGCGGTCAATCTGCCGAGGATAAACCCGATTAAGATTAGAGAGCCTAAAAAGAAACCGACCTGTATTTTGACGACTGTGCGTCTGCTGATTTTTCTTGTTTCCATTTTTCAAATCCTTTTCTGTTTTCCTCGTCCTCGAAAAAGGTAGTGATGATCGAGAACAACGGTTGTGCGAGGTCTTTTATCTGCTTATTGGTGAGTTCGTTCGAGATCGGACAGGATTGCGTCACACTCATTCAGAACCCTCTTACTCTTGGGATAGGTGTAGACCTCCCGCAGAATGTTTGACATTTCCGGCGGCTGTACTACCGTGCCTCGCTCACGGAGTCGCTTTATCATTTCAACCTGTGAAATGCCGAGTTTATTCATGCGTTCCAAAATAGTCATTGAGTTACCTCCTCTCTTATCAGACTCGAAATTCAGAATTTTCATTGACAAAAAGCGGAATTATTGTTATTATTGTTGTTACCAAAAACGACCGCAGAGGTTCTTGCGAAATGCCACTTCCGAGAACCGTCCTTTGGTATTGTCAATTACGATTTTTGGAATTTCTGATTGTTATTATAGTTATTGTTATTGGAATTGTCAATACCGATTTTTGGAATTTTTCAAAAGGAGGTATTTTTATGACGTTTTGGGAGAATTTTTCGCATATTTGCGATATACGCGGGACAAAGCCGACCCCTCTACTCAAGGCAATCGGGGTCGCCCCAAACAAGGTTACGGCGTGGAAAAATGGTTCTCTGCCAAAAGAGGAAATGCTCAAGAGACTCGCAGAGGCTTTAGACTGCTCTGTAATAGATTTCTTTATGGACGATTACGACTACACCTTTAAGATTGACGATAATATCGTTATGCTCGAGAGAGGATATAAGGGACTGTCGGAGAGTCAAAAACACCGCCTGTTGGCGTATTATTACTCTCTCATAGAGGGTAAAGAATGAACGCCGTAATTTATGCGCGATATTCAAGCAGTAACCAACGTGAGGAGTCTATCGAGGGACAATTAAGAGAGTGTCACGAGTTCGCGCAGAAAAACGACATTATAATAGTAGGTGAATACTGCGATCATGCTATAAGCGGTAAAACGGACAAACGCCCGCAATTTCAGAAAATGATAAAGGACTCGGAAAAGGGTAAGTTTGACACCCTGCTCCTTTACACGATTGACCGTTTTGCTCGTAACCGCTATGACTCGGCTATGTATAAAGCCAAACTCAAGAGGAACGGGGTCAAGGTTATTTATGTAAAGCAACCGATTTCTGCCGAGCCGGAGGGAATTATCCTTGAGTCTGTCCTTGAGGGGTACGCCGAGTATTACAGCGAGAACCTATCTCGAGCCGTAAAAAGAGGTCTCAAGGAGAACGCTCTGCATGGTATAGTTGTGTCCTCACGTCCTCCTCTTGGTTATTACACCGACGAAACGAGACATTATGCGATTGACCCTGTGGGTGCAAAGATCGTCAAAGAGATTTTCGAGTTGTATGCCGACGGGAGATCAATACCCGAGATCGTAGCACATTGTAACGCTCACGGGTACAAAACCTCTCGGGGAAAGCCGTTCGTAAAGAACTCTATCCCGACTATTCTGCGGAATGACAAATATATAGGAATGTACCGATATATGGACGTGGAGATTGCCGGAGGTATGCCGCAGATAATCGACAAAGACTTATGGGACACAGTACAGTCCAAACTCCGTCACAACTTCTCTGCGAGAGCCAAGAATAAAGCCAAGGAGGACTTTTTACTCACACCTAAACTCTTTTGCGGGCATTGTGGCTCTCTTATGACAGGGGAGACAGGGACAAGTCATACAGGAAAAATCCACAGGTACTATAAATGCAACTGTAGGAAATATAAACACGGTTGTAATAAGCAGAATGAGAAACAACAACCTATAGAGGACTTTGTTGTACGTCATACTGTCGAGACAGTCCTTACAGACGAGAACATAGATAGAATTGCAGATAAGGCTATGGAGATCATTGAAAAGGAATATGCTGACTCCTCATATCTCTCGGGACTCAAAGCGAGTCTCTCGGAAACGGAGAAACGCATAAATAACCTTATGAAAGCCATAGAGCAAGGAATACTCACCGAGACGACCAAATCACGTCTCGAGGAGTTAGAGAACGACAAGAGAACCCTTGTGAGTGAGATTGCCGGAGAGGAATTAAAAAAGCCGCTCCTCACGAAAGACCACATTGTATATTGGTTACAATCGTTTAGGAACGGCGATATTGATAATGAGGACTACCGTAGGCGGATAGTTGACACCCTCGTAAATTCTGTTTATGTCTATGACACCCCCGACGGAGGACGTAAAGTAACCCTCACCTTTAACGTCTCGGGGCAGAATACAAGCACGGTCGAGGGTTCAAGTATTGAGGGTTTTACTGCACTAAATCAGTCAAACTTGAACCCTGTGGAGTTCTTCTTCACAGACCATGTTTTCGGGTTTGTACTTACAGTAGAGAGAATAGAGTAATCTATTCTCTTTTTATTTGTGCAATAGCCTGTATAACTTTGTCATATCCCACAGTAGCCGTAAGGAATGATAGGAACGCGAGTACGATAATCTCCACGATCACCTTTGCGGTGACGATCTCGCCCGCAAAAATAATGTAGCATACGCAAGCGGCGACCGTAAAGACCACCGATACGATTGCGGCGAGGAGGTTGGGAGCATATTTCACGCCCTTTTCATTGAGCAACTTCTTTACTGCCTCGACCGTGAGGGACGAGAACACCGAAATTGCCATTAAAGCGATAAACAAAAACTCATAACTCATTGTTTTCCTCCTGTTCTGCCTCGAAACGTGCGTCCTCGAGGTCTTGTTTTCTTTGTGCCTTGGTCTCGAAATATGATTTGCATAGATACCCGAGAATGACCGCCACTATTTCAGTTACCCACGCAATACCCATTTCCTTTACGGGTTCTTTACCGAAAAAGGACAGGACGTAAGGTAGCGACCCGTTCACTACCCCGATCACAAGCAAAACCTTTACGGCTCTTTTTGTGTACGTCCTTTTGTCCGTCTTTTTAATTTCCCCTCTCATAGCCTTACACCCTCTTTGTATAAGCAAGGGAAATCCAACCCTTACCGCTCTTGAGCCTACCCCACTTGGTAGAGCCGTTCATTTTCTCCTCTATGATCGTATAAATCTCCCCCTTACCGAGACAACCGACCTTGTTAAACTCAACCCCTGCACCCGCACGGATATTGAGCGCACTTGCTGTGACTCTCACGGTGTAAGGTTTGAACCCTGCCGCCGGAGCAGGAGTAGAAACGCTCTGCTTGCCTGTGGCAAACTGCTTGTAGTACTCCTCACCATAGGAGGCACGCTTTACCTTGACCGCCTCGGTCTGATTTGCGGGTTTCTCAAAGTCTACAAGAACTGCGTCGGAGGCGGCACGAACGGTAGTAGAGGTCTGTAAGACTGCGAGAACCTTTTTGTACCCCTGCAATTCAGTCCACAGGTAGTTTAACTGCACGTTGAGATCACCGACGGACTTTCCTGCGGAACGAGCCGCCTTGAGGAGTCCTGCCTTACGAGTGTGATAAGTCCATTGTGCGAGTCCGTACCCTGCCGCGTCCTTTTCAAAGTTCGTGTAAGAACCATTGTCAACGGCGGCGGTATAGGTATCATCATTCAGACCGAGTTTCGCCTCGTAGGAGTTCTGCACGTTGGTCGGCTTGAGACCGCTCTCTGCTTTCAGATTTCCCATGAGTCCGGCAACGCCACACTCGGTAAGACCTTTTCCCTTGAGGAAGTCCCAAATCACTTTAGCGACGTTGGAGACAGGAGCGGGAGCAGGAGCAGGAACGACATTTACATTTGCCCCATTGTCGAGAACGACAACGGTGTGTCCCTTGGTCTTGGTTACGAGAATGTCACCCCTCTTGAGGTTAGTTGAGGAGTTACACGTTCCTGCCGCCGTAATCACCTCAAATTTGCCTGTTTTCTCAATAACCGATTTCTCGCTTGCTGTGTTAAAGTCTGCGACCTGTATGCCCGCGTAAGCAAGGCACACACGCACAAGAGCGGAGCAGTCCGTCTCTACGTCGGTTGTGATCTTGGACGGGTCAAATCCCTTGCTCTTTGCCGCATTATATAAAGTATTCCTTTGACTTTGATCATAGCCTATGTGATTGTTTGCACAAGCCGCCTCCATAGCCTCGGCAATCTTACTCCTCGTCGCGTCGTCTTTTGCACGCAGAACAACCCAACCTTTTGAGTGCTTGTACCAAGCCTGTGTAGAGACCTCTCCCTTGGTTTGGTCTCCGGCTTTACCGCCTGTCGCATTACCGCGCTCGTCAATTCTCGCGCTACCTACTCTTACTGCCATTTCTCTGCACCTCCTTAATTGGTAACTTTTTTACGTCCTCCATTATTTTCTCGGCTGTGCCATTTCCGCCGAGTTCTTTGTAAGGAATGTAAAGGTAATCATGCAAATTTTCGTACTCGTCTGTATCTACCGAGCCTCGCTTAATGTACTCCTCACCAAGAGCCAAGATACGATCATGTGCAAGACCTCGGAGCATTTTGCCCTCTGTTGAAACCTTTTTGTCGCGTCTCTGCACGAGGTAAGTCAACAAAGACCAAAGACCTGTACTTCCGAAAATCGCTAATACTACCGCCTCAATACTTACCATTCTTAACCACCTCCTTTCAGTTATGCCGCCTTTAGCAACTTACTCGCCTCCGCCTTGTAACCTTGAATAAGGTGGTAGGTGTCCGCGTGTTCCATGCTTGCAATCCGGCTTTGAAATGATTGCTCAAATTGAGTTTTGCCGATTTCTCCTATCTCTAATTCATGTAGGAGTTTTCTCATACGCCGCATAGCACCCTTGCGGACTTTTCTTGTGCTATTGAAATGTCGATAACCGACAAAATCGACACCATTCTTGGCACAAACAATCGTTGTCTTGGGATTGAGAGTCAATTTCAAGTGTTCTGCGAGGAACGAGTCTAACCTCGCCCAAATCTCTTTAAGTTCCTCTACGCTATCGGACAGGATAACAAAATCGTCCATGTAGCGTATATAGTACTTACAGCGGAGGTCGTTCTTCACAAACTCGTCCAACACATTCAGATAGACATTTGCAAATAACTGACTCGTGAGATTTCCTACAGGAATACCCTTACCGTCGGGGAATACTCCGTTATGATCTACAATGCGATCAAGTATAGTAAGTAACTCCTTATCCTTGAAATACCGCCTGTTTTGCTGTTTTAAGACCTCGTGATCTACGCTCTGAAAATAGTGGTGAATGTCACACTTTAAGGCGTAAACCTGTTTTCCCTGTACTACCTCCAAATTGTAGAGCCAACGCTGTAGGGTATCACTTGCCTCGTGAACTCCCTTACCTTTACGACAAGCGTAAGAGTGGGTGTAAAACCGCTTTTCGTATATTGGCTCAATGTAGTTACAAATCATGTGCTGTGCTACTCGGTCTCGGAACGGTAAAGCCATGATGATACGTTCCTTTGGTTCAAATATCTTAAATACCTTGTAGCGTCCTGCATGATATGAGAGGTCTTTGAGACTCTCGATCAATTTTAAGAGGTTTTGTTCTCGTTCCTGCTCGAACTCAACAACTTCAATCCTAAACCTCTTACCTTTTCTTGCCTTATGGTAGGCAGATAGCGCGTTATCAAACGTGCATATCTGCTCCCATAGTTGACCTTTTCTTTTCATAAATACCTCACCACGGGTTCGCTTTTGCTACTATGCGGCTTGGCTCTTGTAACTTTGCCCTTAACGGGACGGGATAACCGTCTGACTACTTGTGTGTAATCCTTGTTGGCAATCCGTAGATACACCAATCTAAAAAGTAAATAGTCACAGACGCAACGCACGCCAATGTTCGAGTTGACGTTCCAAGGGTAATTGTTGCAATTCACAGTACGAGAGCCGTCGTGAACGCCGTTGTTCCAATTACCACCGCCAATGAGGGCGTGGAGCAAATTTTCGCTCCCAACCGCGAGACGAATTAACAGTTACCCCATGTTCCTTTGTTTATTCTTTTCTTCCTTAACCTTTTTGATAAGACCACCTATACAACCTCCGATATATCCGAGTTGCTCGGACACATAATGATATGAGCGATTGTTCATGCCGGAGTACTTGAGATCATGTGCGAGTCTGATTTTACGAACGAGTTTCGATTTGTTACGGTCTGCCGCGTACAAATGACTTGCAACTTTGGTCTTTTCGTACATTTCGAGTTCGTCCATAATGTCGTCAACCGTCTCTCTAATATCCTTTTGCAGAGTGAACTTCTCATATTTCGGGAACGTAGCAACCTTTTTATGGAGATAAACAGACAGGTCGTATGTCATTTGATATGCGTCCGTGTGCTTATAGTCCATTCTTAAAGTGTCCTCGTCGTTCCCGTAGGGAGACTGATAACCTGTATTAAGTTCCAAAGTAATCTACCTCCAAAGTTTTGTGTTAAAGGGGAGTGCGCTTTCGCGCCTCCCCAACTGCTTACAGCGAGTCACAGACGCAACGCACGCCAACGCTCGAGTAGACGTTCCAAGGGTAAAAGT
>OCVV011350835.1_pt1 | contig 43764 bp, 27 predicted proteins | sample 1539721 | NCBI WGS metagenome assembly OCVV01 (sample SAMN02144230, study PRJEB22623) | gut metagenome | biome: sheep rumen | host: Ovis aries | place: New Zealand | reverse complement strand
TTATATTGTTCAATTTTAGATACAGATTTTAACAATTCATGTGTTGCTTTATTTTGAGCAATATATAGTCCAATACTTATAAGTACTACTACTAAAATAAGAGTTATAATTCTAAATGATACTGTTCTTTTGGTTTTCATATGTATTCCCCCATTTATTTAATATTTATTAATTTAATTATTTCATAATTGCTTATATTTGTAAATATATATTTTTTTCCAAAAATATAGAAAAGTCTTTTCCCTTTTAGGGATATAGACTTTTCCTAATTTGATTTACAATATTAAATTCAAATTACAATTATATTACATATTTTACTCTTCTCCAAATATTGATTCAAATTCTTCTGAAGTAATTTTTTCTTTTTCCAAAAGTACTCTTGCAACAGCATGTAGCTTATCAATATGTTCTGTTAGTATTTTTCTTGCTTGGTTATATCCATTATCTATTATTTTCTTTGTTTCCTCATCTATAATTGATGCAGTTTCTTCAGAATATTCTTTTTGTGTAGCAAAGTCTCTTCCTAAGAATACTTCCTCTTGGTTTGAACCTAACATTATTGTTCCTATTCTTTCACTCATTCCATATTTTGTTACCATACTTCTTGCAATTTTTGTTGCTCTTTCTATATCATTACTTGCTCCTGTTGATATGTCTTTAATTATTAATTCTTCTGCCATTCTTCCACCTAGTAAAGATATAATATTTTCTTCCATTTCTTTTTTGGATATAAAATTCTTATCTTCTGTTGGTCTATACATTGTATATCCACCAGCCATACCTCTTGGTACTATCGATATTTCATGTACTGGATCTTGTGTTTCCAAATAATGACTTACTACCGCATGACCTGCTTCATGATAAGATACTAGTTTGTTTTCTTTTTCGCTTCTTACTCTTGTTCTTTTTTCTGGTCCCATTGTAACTTTTACCATAGCGTCTTCTATTTCTTTCATGCCAATTTCATTTAAATTTCTTCTAGCAGCTAAAAGTGCTGCCTCATTTAATACATTTTCTAAATCTGCTCCTGCAAATCCAGAAGTATTTTTAGCAATAATTTTTAAATCAACGTCATCTGATAATCTTTTTCCCCTTGAATGTACTTCTAATATTTGCTCTCTTGCTTTTACATCTGGAAGTCCTACAACTATTTGTCTATCAAATCTTCCTGCTCTTAATAAAGCTTTATCTAATACATCTGGTCTATTTGTTGCTGCTAAAACTATTACACCTTCGTTTTCTGCAAATCCATCCATCTCTACTAATAATTGGTTTAACGTTTGCTCTCTTTCATCATGTCCACCACCAAGACCTGCACCTCTTTGTCTACCTACTGCATCAATTTCATCTATAAATATAATACATGGTGCATTTTTCTTAGCTTGGTCAAATAAATCCCTTACTCTGGAAGCACCTACACCAACAAACATTTCAACAAAGTCGGAACCACTTATTATAAAGAATGGCACTCCAGCTTCTCCTGCTACTGCTTTTGCTAAAAGTGTTTTACCAGTACCTGGTTGGCCAACAAGTAAAACACCTTTTGGTATTCTTGCTCCCATATCTGTAAATTTCTTTGGATTTTTTAAAAATTGTACTATTTCCTCTAATTCTTCTCTTTCTTCATCTACACCTGCAACATCATCAAATGTAATTCTGTTTTTTTCTGCTGGTGTCATCATTCTTGCTTTACTTTTTCCAAATGACATAGATTTGTTTCCTGGGTTTCCATTATTTACTCCACCCATCATAAAGAACCAGAATAAGAAGAAGATAATTAGCAATCCAAATGGTGTAAATAAACTAAGTAATGTTATAAATATTGATTCTGATTTTTCCTCTAATGTAAAAGCTCCCTCTTTTAGGAAATCTTCAGAATAAGATAAGAAACTTTCCATATCAGGTATATTTACTTCCTTTTTTACTTTATTATCTTTTAATATAACAATTGCTGATTTTCCGTCAGCTCCAACTTCGATTGCCTCTACTTTTCCACTATTAATCTCTGTAATTAAGTCTGAGTATTTCATTTTGCTATCACTGTTCTCCACAATTGATGACAAAACAACAATAAATATTACTCCTATAATTAGCCACATTGCTAATGTTTTTATTCCATTTTTCATTTAGTTTCCTCCTCTATTCCCTTTTTTATGGACAGCTATCGCATAAGTTATTTGTAACTCACCTTGCTCGGACTACTAACTTAACTTGCGTATTTTGTATCATAAAAATAACATATAAATTTTAGTTTGTAAATATTTTTTTGTATGTCTTTTTGGTTACAAATATTACTTAATTTACAATTCTCTACGGCCACTTAAAGTTGGCTTATAAAAAAAATTTTATGATTTTTTACTAAAATTTTTATATTTTTGTTTGGCGTTAAGTATTTATTTCCTATATTATTGTTACAAAGTTTAACAATGTCTTCTATATGTATTTTTTCAATTCCTTTTGAACTACCAAAAAGTCTCGTTATAGTATATAGCACAAGCCTTGATTTTATTACTTTTTCTTGAATATTAAATTTTTTTAAATCTAATGTAATACTTTTATTATTTTCTTCCACAAGCATATTCTGATATGATATTTCTATTTGTTTTTCTATATATTCTTCTTCTTCCCTAACTAAATCTGACAATCTATTTAAAGTGTTTATAATATTAGGATTAAATTCGCTCTTTATATACGGAATAGCTATATTCCTAATTTTATTTCTTGAATATTCATTTTCAAAATTTGTTTTATCTATTCTTGGATTTAATCGATTATTTTTACAATATTCTTCAATTTCAGCACGTTCACACTCAATTAGTGGTCTTGTATATATTCCTCTCTTAGGCTCAATTCCTTTTAACCCTGAAATTCCCGTACCTCGAATAATATTCATAATTATAGTTTCAGCATTATCATTTTTATTATGTGCAATTGCGATTTTATTTGAATTTGTAAGTTTTAGAACCTCATCAAAAAAACTATATCTTGCAACTCTTCCCGCTTCTTCTACACCTATTTTATTATTATTTGCCATTTTTTTTACATCTATACTTTTCGAATAAAATTCAATATTATTCATTTTACAATAATCTCTAACATATTGCTCATCATCTTTAGCCTCTGCTCTAATTAAGTGATTAACATGTGCAACAACAAAATTTACATTTATTTTTGAGTTTTCTTTGTAAATTTTATTTATAATATGCAACATACACATTGAATCTGGTCCTCCAGAAATACCGTAAGACCAATTTATCTTCATTTTCTATTAAATTAAATTTTTCAATTGTCTTTAATACTTTTTCTTCTAATTGCTCCATTTACTCTCCTCTTTGTTATAAATGCCAAAGGATTCCCTTTGGCAAACTTTAATCATCAAATCTTTTTTCTAAGTCAACAAATTTTGTGTAACTTCCTAGCCATAACAATTCTACTGTTCCTGTTGACCCTCCTCTGTGTTTTGCTATTATTACTTCTGCTATGTTTTTCTTTTCGCTATCTTCATTGTAATAGTCGTCTCTATATAAAAACATTACTATATCAGCGTCTTGCTCAATTGCACCAGATTCACGTAAATCTGATAGCATTGGTCTATGGTCTGGTCTTTGTTCTGCAGCTCTGGATAGCTGAGATAATGCAATTACAGGCACATTTAATTCTTTAGCTAGTATTTTTAAAGATCTACTTATTTCCGATATTTCCTGTTCACGACTACCATTTCTTCTACTTCCGCTTCCCTGAATAAGTTGTAGGTAATCTATTACAACCATTCCAATATCCTTTTCTAGCTTTAGCTTTCTGCATTTCGCTCTAATTTCTGTTATACTAATTCCTGGTGTATCATCAATATATACTTTTGATTCTGACAATGGTCCTATTGATTCTGCTAGTTTTGCCCAATCATCTTCTTCTAATTTTCCTGTTCTTACCTTATTGCTATCCACCATAGCTTCACTGCATAAAATTCTATTTACTAGTTGCTCTTTAGACATTTCCAAACTAAATACTGCAACTGGTACGTTGTTTCTTACAGCAGCATTTGTTGCTATGTTTAAAGCAAATGCTGTTTTTCCCATAGCTGGTCTTGCTGCTATTAAAATAAGCTCTGACCCATGAAAACCTGCAGTTCTATAATCCAACCCTGAAAATCCCGATGGCACACCTGTTATATGTTGTTTTCTATTATATAATTCTTCTAACTTTGTAAAACTTTCAACTAACACATCTCTAATTGGTGAATAACCTTTTTGATTTTTATCTTGCATTATATCAAATATCTTTTTTTCTGCACTCTCCATAACAGTTTCTACATCTTCAGTGTTATCATAACCAGAATCTATTATTTCGTTTGCAGTTTTTATTAGTCTTCTTAAAGTTGACTTTTCTTCCACGATTCTTATATATTTCATAGCATTTGCTGTTGTAGGTACCTTTTCTGGCAAATCTGCTAAGTATTCTAAACCTCCAACTTGTTCAAATTTTCCCATTGACTCTAATTCTGCTTTTACTGTAATAATATCAATAGGCTCAGCTTTATTATATAAGTTTAAAATCGCAGTATAAATTGCTTTGTTATCTTCTCTATAAAAATCATCTTCTTTTAATACCTCTATTGCAGATATAACGGCATCCTTGTCAGTAAGCATACTCCCAATAATTGCTTGCTCTGCTTCAATATCATGTGGTGGTACTTTTCCTAGTTCCATTCTTATCTTCCTTTACTAATTACATTAACTTTTAGGTTTCCAATAACACCTTCAAATAACTTTATTGATACTGTTCTAATTCCTAATGTTTTTATTGGCTCTTTTAATTCCACTTTCTTTTTATCAACTTCAATATTATAGTTTTCTTTTAAAAGTTCTGATATTTCCTTTGCTGATACTCCACCAAATATTTTGCCATTTTCTCCAGCTTTTACAGGTACTTTTAATTGTATTTTTGAAAATCTTTCAGCTATTTTTATTGCTTCTTGTCTTTCTTGATCTTTTCTATATGCATTTGATTCTTGCTTTGCTTTTAAATTTGCCATGTTTCCATTATCAGCTGGTACTGCTAGACCTTTTGGTAGTAAAAAATTTCTTGCGTATCCATCTGCTGCGTTTATTACTTGGTCTTTTTTTCCTACTCCCTTTATATCTGCTTTTAATATTACTTTCATAGTATTTACATCCTTTCCTTGTGTTTATTATTTTATACTATTTTTGTTAGTTTTTCAAGTTATAATCACGAAATTGCATTTTTTCTAAACCTGTCTCCTATAGCAAAAAATTGCCAAAATTGAGCGTCTATCTTGGCATTATTCATTTGCTTCCCATTGTGCATATAGTGTTATATCTTCTGCATTTTCAAATGTTAATTCTTGTTTGTCCACATAAGCAGTTCCTGTTCCATCTGCTTTCGTATTCCATTCTTTAAATGTATATCCCGTCTTTGTAAATGTATTTTCTGTTAAGTTTTGAGCTGTTTCTATTTCAAATGTTTGGTTTTCCATTGTCCCTTCTCCGCTGTTAGCATCGAATACTATAGTAACCGAAGTATCCATATTTTGTATTACTTCAGTATATTTTTGTTCTATTTGTTCATTTGTTGAATTATATTCTTCTTGTATTTTTCTTATTTTCTTTTCTTGATTACTCCTCTTATTTGACATACTCATATATGCTATTGATACTACGATTAGTATAAATAGCATTGCTGCAACTACAAATACATTAATTGAACCTTTTTCACTTTTTGCGTTACTTATTTTTTTTATTAATTTTCCGTTTACTTTTCATAATAAAATATCTTCTCCTAGATAATATCTATTAATTTATATCTATATTTTACCTTAAAACGTTCTTAGTTTCAATAGTTATTATTTCATTTTTGTAATTTTTCAGTTACTGTCCAGAATAATTACGTTGAAATGCCTGCGCTAATAATTTGTTTGACCAGTAAGGAATTTATTTTTTATATATTAATCACTGCCTAAGTAGGGCTAAAACAATTTTAAATCCGAATAGCAACAATTTCTCTTACAAAAAGGACTACGTTGTTTGTAGTCCATGTATATCTAGCTTTCTATTTCTGAAAAGTATTCGTTTATTCTGTTTATTAGCTCCTGTTTTGTTTCTTCTATAGTCATTCCTTCTACTTGTGCACCAGCAAGTGTTATATGTCCTCCACCACCTAACTTTTCTAATATAACTTGTACATTTATATTTCCAATTGAACGTCCACTTATAAAAATCTTCTCTCCTAATTTTCCAAGAACAAATGATGCTGTTATATTACTTATTGTAAGTAATTCGTCTGCTGCTTTTGCACATATTAAGTTTGCATCTTTAGTTTCTTCTTCGTACATTGCAATAGCAATTTCATTATTTACTATTTCAGCCTTCTTTACAATATCTGCTATTAAAGTAAATGAAGTTAAGTCACTTTGGAACCATTTTTTTACTCTTATTATATCTACACCACATCTACGTAGGTATGCAGCTGCTTCGAAAGTCCTTACACCTGTTTTAAATGTAAAATTTTTTGTATCCATCATTATTCCTGCATATAAGCTCTCTGCTTCTATTGTTTTTAAATCTACTTTTGTCTCAGTATATTGTAACAATTCTGTTACTAATTCTGCTGCAGAAGATGCATATACTTCTTGAAATACTAGTGTAGCATTTTCTATATAATCGGCCACTCTTCTATGATGATCTATAACTGCTATTTTCTTTGTTTTTTCCAATAATTCTGGTGTATCAACATAATTAACCTTGTGTGTATCTACCACTACTAATAATGTATCTTCATCTATATTTTCAATAGCAACTTCTTTATTTATAATTATATCTTCGTATTCTGGCTCTTTTTTCATTGACTGTTTAAATTGTTCTAAAGCAGGTGCATTGTCGCTATTTACAATATATGCATTTTTGTTTAGCGTTTTTGCTAATCTATAAATTCCCATACACGAACCTATTGCATCCATATCTGGATTTGTATGTCCCATTATCATTACTTTTTTTGATTCTTTTATTAGGTTTTCTAACGCATGTGCTACAACTCTAGCTTTTACCTTTGTTCTTTTTTCAACTTCTTCTACTCTTCCACCAAAAAATTTATATATTTCATTTTCTCTAATTACTGCTTGATCACCACCACGACCTAATACAACATCCATAGCATTCATAGCTGATTCATATTTTTCCTTGTCTGTGTTTCCTTCGTTTGATATTGCAATACTTAGTGTGAATTGTACCTTTTCTCTGGTATCTATTTCTTTTATTTTGTCTAAAATACTAAATTTATCTTCTTTTACGTTATTTAAATATCTTTGCTCAAATAAATATATATACCTGTCTCTGTCTGATTTTATAAGAACTCCTTTTGTTTCATTTGTCCATTCATACATCTTTTTATCTATTTCTGCTATAACTATAGGTTTTTCACTAGCTTCCAGTCTTTGCATTGTTTCTTCATAGTTGTCAATCATAATTATTCCGACACATGACTTTGAATCTCTATATTCTTTTTGTAATTTTATATTTTCAGTATCATCTATAAAGTATAGGATAATCATGTATTCTTTTTTATTCCATCTATCTCTGTTTTTTACTTTTACATATCCACCTTTTACTTTATATGTTTTATTCCCAATTTCTATTAGTTTTTCAAATTCTTGTTTTTTTGTATTATCTTTAAAATCTAAGCTTATATCATTTATATATGTTGTTATATCTACATTTGCAAATTCAGAAGAAAACTTTGAATTTTTCCATATGATATTTCCGCTTGTTTCTAATATTGCCATTGGAAATGGCGAATTTATAAGACTTGTTTTTGCTGCTGAATCTGCCACTATACTTAAATCTTGTAATGTTTCTGATATTTGGCTTTTTCTTTTGCTTGTTGTGTAATAACTATATAATAATATAATTCCATAAAAAATAATTGATGGAATTATTAATTTGATATTTTGTATGCATACAATTACTAGTAAAATAAAAATAATTACCAGATATATTTTTGTTCTTGATACTAAATTTTCAAATATTTTTCTGTTGTTTTGCATAAGTTCTCCTTTTCTATATTTTATTCTACCCTTCACTATTATAACACACTTTATAAAAAAATACCATAGTTACAGAAATATGCATACTAACAATTGTTACTGTACTGTATAATTACGTTGAAATGCCCGCGCTAATGATTAATATATCAAAAAGTTGCTAAAGTTTATCTACTTTAGCAACTTTTTTTCTATTCATCAGATGATGTTACTTCTGCTACTTTCTCTTGTTCTTGTTCTGTATTTATATGAATATTTTGGTACCTTTGCATTCCTGTTCCTGCTGGAATTAATTTACCAATTATAACATTTTCTTTTAGTCCAATTAAATCGTCTACTTTTCCTTTTATTGCTGCTTCTGTTAATACCCTTGTTGTTTCTTGGAATGATGCTGCAGATAAGAAACTGTCTGTTGCAAGTGATGCTTTTGTAATTCCAAGTAGTACACGTTTTCCTGTTGCTGGACGTTTTCCGCTCAAGCATTGCTTTTTTATTCTCCTCCTCAAATTCGTACATATCTACTAGAGTTCCTGGGAATAATCCAGTGTCTGCATTATCGTCTACTCTTACTTTTCTTAGCATTTGTCTTCCTATTACTTCGATATGTTTATCATTGATGTCAACACCTTGGTTTCTATAAACTTTTTGTACCTCGGAAATTAGGTATTCATATACTCCTTCGGGTCCTTTTATTTCTAATATCTGTGCAGGGTTAATTGAACCTTCTATCAACGCATCTCCTGCATTTACCATGTCTCCATCTTTTACTTTCATTTTTGAGCCAAATGGTATTATGTATGATTTTGAGTTGTCTTTTGAAGTTACTACAACTTCTTTTTTCTTCTTTGTTTCTTTTATTTTTACTTTACCATCTATTTCTGTTATAATTGCTAATCCTTTTGGTTTTCTAGCTTCAAAAAGCTCTTCTACTCTAGGCAAACCTTGTGTAATATCAGCAACACCTGCAACACCACCAGAGTGGATTGTTCTCATTGTAAGCTGTGTACCGGGTTCACCAATTGATTGTGCTGCAATTATACCAATAGATTCTCCTATTGAAACTAAGTCTCTTCTTGCCAATCCCATACCATAACATTTTTGACATACTCCACGTTTTGCACGACATCCAAGTACTGAACGTACTTTTAATTTTTCTATTCCTGCTTCTACTATTTTATCTGCTATGTCTTCTGTTATCATTGTATCTGAAGTTACAATTATATTTTTTGTTTCTGGATTTACTACATCTTCTACAGGGTATCTTCCAATTAATCTTTCTTGCATTTTTTCAATAATTTGATTTCCATCTTTAATGTCATATACTACAATTCCATCATCTGTTTCGCAATCATGTTCAGTTACAATTATATCCTGTGAAACATCAACTAGCCTTCTTGTTAAGTATCCAGAGTCAGCTGTTCTTAGAGCTGTATCTGAAAGTCCTTTACGTGCCCCATGTGCAGAAATAAAGTATTCTAGTGCATCTAGTCCTTCTGCAAAAGATGATTTTATTGGAATCTCTACAGCCTTACCAGTTGTACTTGCCATAAGTCCACGAATACCTGCAATTTGTCTTAATTGGTTCATGTTACCACGTGCTCCAGATTTAACCATCATGTATATTGGGTTTAATTCTTCAAAGTTCTCTTCCATTGCAGTACTTACTTTTTTAGTTGTGTTTTCCCATACGTTTATAACTGCGTTGTATCTTTCATCGTTTGTTATTAAACCTCTTGCATATTGTTTTCTAATTCCTTCTACTTTTTCATCTGCTTCTTTAAGTAGTTTTTTCTTAGCTTCTGGCACTTTTACATCATCCATAGAGAATGTAATTCCAGCTAATGTTGAATATTTAAATCCTAATGCTTTTATATAGTCAATTACTTCTGCTGATTTGGTTAGTCCATGTATTCTAATTACTTTTTCTATTATATTTCCCATTGATTTTTTCATAACAGGAAAATTTATTTCATATTGGAATGGATCTTCTTCTCTATTTATAAATCCTAAATCTTGTGGTATTCCTTGATTAAATATAATTCTTCCAACACTTGTTTCTATTTTTTTTGTTTTTAATTCTCCATCTATTTTCTTTGTTACTCTAACAAATATTTTACTGTGAATTCCTACTTCATTGTTTTCAAACGCCATTATTGCCTCTTCTGGGTCTTTAAAATATTTGCCTTCTCCCTTTTCACCTTCTAATACCATTGTTAAATAATAACTACCTAAAATCATATCTAGTCTTGGTACTGCAACTGGTTTACCATCTTGTGGCTTAAGCAAGTTATTTGTTGATAACATTAGGTATCTTGATTCTGCCTGTGCTTCTGGTGATAATGGTAAATGAACCGCCATTTGGTCACCATCAAAGTCAGCATTGAAAGCTTCACAAACTAATGGGTGAAGTTTTATTGCTCTTCCTTCTACTAGTACTGGTTCAAAGCTTTGAATTCCAAGTCTATGTAACGTTGGAGCACGGTTTAGCATTACAGGATGGTCTTTTATTACTTCCTCTAATATTCCCCACACTTCTGGATTCAATCTTTCTACCATTCTTTTTGCATTTTTTATATTTTGGGCAATTCCCCTACCTACCAATTCTCTCATTACAAATGGTTTAAATAGTTCTACTGCCATTTCCTTTGGTAGTCCGCATTGATATATTTTTAGTTCTGGTCCAACTACAATAACAGAACGTCCAGAGTAGTCAACACGTTTTCCAAGTAAGTTTTGACGGAATCTACCTTGTTTTCCTTTTAGCATATCTGATAATGACTTTAGTGGTCTATTTCCTGCACCTGTAACTGGTCTTCCTCTTCTTCCATTATCTATTAGTGCATCTACAGATTCTTGCAACATTCTTTTTTCATTTCTTACAATTATTTCCGGTGCTCCTAATTCTAATAATCTTTTTAATCTATTATTTCTGTTTATAACTCTTCTATATAAATCATTTAAGTCAGAAGTTGCAAATCTACCACCATCTAATTGAACCATAGGTCTCAATTCTGGTGGAATTACTGGTACAACATTCATAACCATCCATTCCGGTCTATTTCCTGAAATTCTAAAAGATTCAACTGTATCTAGCCTCTTTACAAGCTTTAACCTCTTTTGTTCACTTGCATCTTTTAATTCCTTTTTTATTTTTTCAGATAATTTATCTAAGTCAACCTGTTCTAGCAATTCTCTTATTGCTTCTGCACCCATTCTAGCTTTAAAAGAACCCCTACCATATTGTTCTTCTGCTTCATGGTATTCTTTTTCATTTAATACTTGGCACTTTTCTAATTTTGACGTTCCTTTGTCTATTACAACATAAGATGCAAAGTATATTATTCTTTCTAGGTTTCTTGGTGAAATATCAAGCATTAATGCAATTCTACTTGGTATTCCCTTAAAATACCATATATGTGCAACTGGTGCAGCAAGTTCTATATGTCCCATTCTTTCACGTCTCACTTTTGATTTTGTTACTTCAACACCACATCTATCACATACAATTCCTTTATATCTAACTCTTTTATATTTACCACAGTGACATTCCCAGTCTTTTGTTGGTCCAAATATTCTCTCACAGAATAAACCGTCTTTTTCTGGTTTTAATGTTCTATAGTTAATTGTTTCTGGCTTTTTTACTTCGCCCTTTGACCATTCTCTTATTTTATCATCTGATGCTACTCCGATTTTTAATTTATTAAAAATATCTAATTCGTCCACGTTTTTCCTCCCTAACATATTTTTTAGGTTTCAAAACAGCTTTGAAATTCTAACCACTGCTGGTGCAATTCCCTCCTGTCGATTTCTCACTTTTTGAAATTTATTCAATTATATCGTTATCATTATCTAAATTATCATTAGCCAAATCATTATCATACAAATCTTCATCTGGTAAATTATTGTATGAATCATCGTCTTCGTCATATTCTTCGTTTTCTATGTCTGTATTATCATCAGTTTTTTCCTCATATCCGTCTAAATCACCATCTTCAATAAGCTCTTCATTAGATAATATTTTTTGTTCTTGAGATGGATCATATTCAATTCCTTCTTCAATATTTTCTTTTAGCTCTAATTCTTGGTTATCCTCAGAATATAATCTTATGTCTAATCCTAAAGACTGTAATTCTTTAACTAGAACTTTAAATCCTTCTGGAATACCTGGTTCTGGTATATTTTCTCCTTTTACTATTGCTTCGTATGTCTTTACTCTACCTACTACATCGTCTGATTTTACTGTTAGCATTTCTTGTAAAGTATATGCTGCTCCATAAGCCTCTAGTGCCCAAACTTCCATTTCTCCAAAACGTTGACCACCAAATTGTGCTTTTCCACCAAGAGGTTGCTGTGTTACTAGTGAATATGGTCCTGTTGAACGTGCATGAATTTTATCGTCTACTAAGTGATGTAGTTTTAGCATATACATAACACCTACTGTAATTGGTTTGTCAAATGGGTCTCCTGTTCTTCCATCATAAAGAATTGTTTTTCCATCTTCATTCATTCCTGCTTTTATCAGTAACTCTTTAACATCCTCCTCTGTTGCTCCATCAAATACTGGTGTAGATATTTTCCATCCTAAAGCTTTTGCTGCTCCTCCTAAGTGTACTTCTAGAACTTGACCTAAGTTCATACGTGAAGGAACACCTAATGGATTTAATAAGATATCTATTGGAGTTCCATCTGGCATAAATGGCATGTCTTCTTCTGGCAACACTCTTGAAATAACACCTTTATTACCATGACGTCCTGCCATTTTATCTCCAACTGATATTTTTCTTTTTGTAGCTATATAACATCTAATTATTTGGTTAACCCCAGGTCCTAATTCATCTGAATTTTCTCTAGTGAAGATTTTAACATCTACTACCGTTCCTGCTTCTCCATGTGGTACTCTTAAAGATGTATCCCTAACTTCTCTTGCCTTTTCACCAAAAATTGCACGTAGTAATCTTTCTTCTGCAGTTAATTCTGTTTCTCCTTTTGGAGTAACTTTTCCAACTAAAATGTCTCCAGGTCTAACTTCTGCACCTATTCTTATAATTCCATTTTCATCCAGGTCTTTTAGTGAATCATCTCCGATATTTGGAATATCACGAGTAATCTCTTCTGCTCCTAGCTTTGTATCACGACATTCGCAGTCATATTCTTCAATGTGTATTGAAGTAAAAACGTCTTCCTTTACTAATTTCTCGTTAATTAATATAGCATCCTCATAGTTGTAACCTTCCCACGTAGAAAATGCGACCAATACATTTTTACCAAGTGCCATTTCTCCATTTTTTGTTGATGGTCCATCTGCTATGGCATCTCCTTTTTTAACTTTTTCGCCCTTTACAACTATTGGTTTTTGATTTATACATGTTCCACCATTTGTTCTTTTAAATTTACGTAATTTATGCACAACTTTTTTCCCATTTTTGTATTTAACTGTAATACTATCACCAGTGACTTTTTCAACCACTCCATCGTCATCTGCTAATATTAATATTCCAGAATCTTTTGCAGCTCTATATTCGATTCCTGTTCCAACTATAGGGCTTTCTGTAATCATAAGTGGAACTGCTTGACGTTGCATGTTTGCACCCATTAATGCTCTTTTTGCATCATCATGTTCTAAGAATGGAATCATTGCAGCAGCAATTGAAACAAGTTGTTTTGGTGATACATCTACATATTGTACTCTATCACTTTCTACTTCAATTACCTCATTTTTAAATCTAACTCTTACCCTTTTATTTACAAATTTTCCATCTTTGTCAACTGGCTCAGATGCTTGTGCTATTATGTAATTATCTTCTACATCAGCACTCATGTATTCTACAATGTCTGTTAATTTATGCGTTTTTTCATCAACTTTTCTGTATGGTGTTTCTATAAACCCATACTCATTTATTTGTGCAAATGATGAAAGTGCTGAAATAAGACCAATGTTTGGACCTTCTGGTGATTCTATAGGACATAGACGACCATAATGTGTATAGTGAACGTCACGTACTTCGAAACCAGCTCTTTCTCTTGTTAACCCACCTGGTCCTAATGCTGAAATTCTTCTTTTATGTGTTAATTCTGATAGTGGATTTGTTTGATCCATGAATTGTGATAATTGTGAACTTCCAAAAAATTCTCTTATTGATGATGTAATTGGTTTTGTATTTATTAATGTTTGTGGTGTTACAACATCTAAGTCTTGTATTGTCATTCTTTCTCTTACTACTCTTTCAAGTCTAGCTAATCCTATTCTAAATTGGTTTTGTAAAAGTTCTCCAACACAACGTATTCTACGATTTGATAAGTGGTCTATATCGTCTGCTTTTCCTAACCCCTGTGAAATATTTAGTAAATAGTTTATTGAAGCAATCATGTCTTCAGTTGTAATAATTTTAGGAACTAATTCATCCATTCTTTCATCTATTATTTTTACTAAATCTTCTTTTTTTGTGTTGTCAATTATATTTTTTAATACCTCATAATTTACTAATTCTTTGATGTGTAATTTACTTAAATCTACGTCAGGCAATACTTTGTGAATATTTACTACGCCGTTTCCTATAATTCTTATTTTTTGTTCTCCTAACATAATATCGACTATATTAATACCTGAATTTTGTATTTTTTCTGCTATTTCTTCTGATATTACTTCTCCTGCCTGAACAAGAACCTCTCCCGTTTCTTTGTCTATAATATCTTCTGCCGCTGTTTTATCTGCAATTCTTCCAGCTATTGCTAGCCTTTGATTAAATTTATATCTACCTACTTTTGCTAAGTCGTATCTTCTATTGTCATAGAATAATCCATTAAATAAATTTCTTGCTGCATCAGCAGTTGGTAGTTCTCCTGGTCTTAATTTTTTGTAAATTTCAATTAGAGCCTCATCTTGATCTTTTATCGTATCTTTTGCAATTGTTGCTTTTAACATTCTGTCATCACCAAATAGATCCAATATTTCTGTATCTTTTACAATTCCAATTGCCCTTAAAAGTGTAGTTACTGGTACTTTTCTAGTTCTGTCAACACGTACCCAAAAAATGTCATTTCCATCTGTTTCGTACTCTAACCAAGCACCTCTAAGTGGCATAACTGTAGAATTGTATGTTTTCTTCCCAGTTTTAGTATCAAATTCTTCTCCATAATAGCATCCTGGACTACGTACTAACTGGCTTACCACAACTCTTTCCGCACCATTTATTATAAATGTTCCGCTATCTGTCATAAGCGGAAAATCACCTAGGTAAATTTCTTGTTCTTTTATTTCTCCTGTCTCACGATTAATTAATCTAACTTTAACATGCAACCTAGTAGAATAAGTAGCGTCCCTTTCTTTTGCCTCTTCAATTGTGTACTTTGTTTTTTCTTCCATAAAGTAGTCAAAAAACTCAAGCACTAGATTTCCAGAATAGTCTTCGATAGGTGAAATATCTTTTAATACTTCTCCTAGTCCTTCTTCTACAAACCAATCATATGAATCTTTTTGAACTTTAATGAGATTTGGCATTTCGATGTAATCGCCTACTTTGGCAAAGTCTTTACGAGTTGCTTTCTCGTACTTAACTTCTTTGATTTTCAAAAAAATCACTCCTTAAATAAAATATTAAGCAGCTTTTAATTTATAGACTGAAAAAAGTCCTTCTCTAATTACAATCGCTTATCTAATTCTTTTAATTTGTCTGCTTTTACAAATTAAATTTCCTTAGGGCTGATTGCTTTTGATTCCTCTTTTTTCAACTTTTAAATTTTTAAGATTGTAAAATTTCTTGAATATACAGGTTTTTCCTATATATGCCACAATATTATATCAAATTTTGCCTACGGATGTCAAGGTTTTGGGAAATTTTTTATGACTGTTCAGTAATTATGTTAAAATGCCCGCGCTAATGTCACTGTAACAAACAAATCTGAGTTCCATTTGCATCTCATTTTAAAGACTAGACATTATTTATTTTTTATTGTACAATATTAAAGATATAAATTTTAGGAGGTTAACATGTTGAATTTACCAATAGCTGTTAAATATATAATAGTTGGATTAATTAGTATGATTCCAATAGTTGAATTAAGAGGTGCTATTCCTGTTGCAGAGAGTTTAGGGTTAAATATATTTTTATATTACCCTATAGCAATTATAGGTAATATGCTTCCTGTACCTTTTATTTACCTATTTGCTAGAAAGGTTCTTGAATGGGGCAAAGGGAAAAAATTTTTGGGTAGGTTTTTTTCTTGGTGTATAGAAAAAGGTGAAAAAGGTGGTCAAAAATTAAAAAATTCTGCTGGAAATAAGGGATTATTTTTTGCTTTACTTATTTTTGTTGGAATTCCTCTTCCTGGCACTGGTGCATGGACAGGAACTTTGGCTGCTAGTTTTTTAAAAATAGATTTCAAAACAAGTATATTTGCAGTAACATTAGGTGTTTTATTAGCAGGTATTATAATGAGTTTAGGTAGCAAAATTGTTGCAATTTTAGGTTGGACTGGTCTACTTACAATAATTGCTTTTATTATAATTATTATTGTAGTATCTGTTATTTTGGAAAAAAGAAAATAAATAGTTACAATTCACAGCTTATAAAATAATATAGCTCTGCATGGCGTGGTTAATTGTAACAATAAATATATCTAACTGTAATTTTTAATATAAAAAGACTTGATATTTGCAATATTATTTAATGCATATCCAGTCTTTTTATATTATTGTTCAATTTTACTACGTTCCTTTTCCTCCATTTTTAATTCCACATAATCTTCAACCAGTATTTTAGCAACTGCTGTAACCGGTACTGCTAAGAACATTCCAAGTATTCCAAAATAAGCACCACCAACTGTTATTGCAAATATAATAAGCAATGGACTTAATTTTAAAGATTGACCTACTATCTTTGGATTTATTATATTTGCATCTATTTGTTGAAGTATAATAACCACAATTAACATCCAAATTGCTTGTGATATTCCTCCTGTAATTAATGTTATAAGTGCTGCAACTACAACTGCAATAATTGCTCCTATATATGGTATCATATTAAATAGTCCTATCATAAACCCTAATAATGGTGCATATTTTATTTGCATTATGCTCATTGCAATACATGCTAAAACACCTACAACTACCGCATCTAAAAATTGGCTTGCAATAAATTTAAAAAATATTTCATTTGAATTGTTAAAATATTTATCTATATTTTTATATGTCCTGTCTTTGAATACTGCATTTACAAATTTTCTTAAAAATTTTACTATTTCTGTTCTTTCTGCTAAAATATAAATAGATACTATAAATGCTACAAACATATTAAATAAACTTGTTATTGCATTCAGTGCTTCTATAGCATATTGCAGTATTTTATCAAGCTTAAAATATTGCTTTATGTCAATGTTTTTTATAGTTTCTATTTCCTCTTTTACTATTTCTCCCTTTAGTATAGAGTCTTCTGGTAATTCATTGTATTTATTTATTGCAGTCTCGAAATATCCTTGAATATTATTTATAAAATCTATTACACTTCGAACAACTACAGGTAAAATAAGGTTAAATAATATTATAATTAAAAGAAATACAATTAAATAAACCATTAAAATACTTAAAGCTCTTGCCTTTTTTCTTATAAATTTATTTTTAGATTTTCTGTTTGTTTCTTCTATTTTTTTACATGGAATATACAATAAATATGCTATAAACACGCCTATAAAAAATGGGCTTATTACTTTAAAAAATTCACCTATTCCATTTGCAATATCTCCAAAATTATCTAATAGCTTATAAACTACCAAAATTGCTACACCTAGTAAAAACCAATATATCCATTTCTTTCCATGATTTTTTATTTCGTTCATTTTTTTCACCTCTTTATTATTAAAAAATATAATTAAAATAAGCCTATAATAAGCATTGAATTTCTAATTCAATTGGGCAATGATCACTCCCCATAACCTCTGAATAAATTTTCGCTTCTTTTATTTGTTTTTTTATTTTATTTGAGACTATAAAATAATCTATTCTCCACCCAACATTTTTTTCTCTGGCTTTTCTCATATAAGACCACCAGCTATATTGTTCTTTCTTATTTGGGTATAAATATCTGAAAGAATCCGTAAAACCTGCTTCTAATAGTTCTGTCATTTTATTCCTTTCTTCATCTGTAAAGCCTGCATTTCTATGATTGGTATTAGGATTTTTTAAATCTATTTCTTTATGTGCTACATTCAAATCTCCGCACATAATTACAGGTTTTTTTTCATTTAGTTTTAATAAATATTTTCTAATTTCATCTTCCCATATTTGCCTATAGTCTAATCTCTCTAATTCTCTTTTAGAATTTGGTGTATATATATTAACAATATAAAATTTTTCGAATTCTAAAGTTATTACTCTACCTTCTTTATCATGTTCCTCTATTCCTATACCATATACAACAGACATTGGCTTTATTTTTGTAAAAATAGCTGTTCCAGAATACCCTTTTTTTTCAGCACTATTCCAATAACTTGTATATCCTTCAAATTCTAAATTTACCTGTCCTATTTGGCACTTAGTTTCTTGTATGCAAAATATATCTGCATTTATATGGTTAAAAAAGTCTTCGAATCCTTTAGTTAGACAAGCTCTTATTCCATTTACATTCCACGAAATTAGTCTCATAATATAGCCTCCCAAAATACTTTAATAATAAATATTTATCTATTATTTTACTATATTTTTCTTTAATTAGCAATAAAAAAACATTATAATTCACAGCCAAGTATACTTAAAGTCCACGCTATGCAGGGCTATATTATTTTATAAGCTGTGAATTGTAACAAAAAAACGAGTTTATACTCGTTTTTATGTTACTTTATAGTGCTATTACGTTGAAATGCCCAGGCTAATGATTAATATATAAAAATCAAGGAATTTAATTTTTATATATTAATCTCTGCATAAGCAGGGCTAAAACAATCTTAAAACTGAACAGTAAATTTTTTATTTTATAATTTTCTATATTTTTTTGATAATACATATGAATATACTCCGCTTATTATGGCAATTAATATTCCTATTATAATTCCTGTTTTTACTCCAGCCTTTGGTAATATTGACTTTGAAGTTGTTGTATCTACCTTTCCTGATTGTGAATTTGTTTTTATATTTTCAACATTGTTTTCAGATTTATTATAATTTTGTTCTTCGCTAGGTGTAACATTTTCGTCTAATGTTGTATTTTCTTCTGTAGTAATATTTTCATCTGATGTTGTGTTTTCGTCAGGAGTAGCATTTTCATCTGATGTTGTATTTTCATCAGATGTTGTATTTTCATCTTTTGGTTCTTGTGTGCTTGATTGTATTGTAAATGATAGTTCTACAGGTTCTTCTATTTTACATTCTTGTCCTTCTGTTGTTGCAAATTCTAAATCCCTAAAAGTCATTTTTCCTGTTCCAGTTGCATCACTTTTTACTTTTATTGAAAATGTTTCAAATACTTCATCTGAAGTTTTAATAGGAGTACCCGTTATCTTAGCAAGTACAAATTTTCCATTATTTGATTCATTTGGCGTTATATTTACCGGTGTTTCAAAAAAGTTTTTGTCATATGTAAGATATCCTCCTAACGCATTTATTCCTCCTCCAACATTAACAATGTCGGAAAATTTTATTGTAAATGTTATTGTATCTCCTGCAGAAACAGTAGTTTTATCAGGAGTAATTACTGGTTTAGCACTAAATTCTGAAGCAGAATATTTACTAGTTGGTAATAAACATACTATTAATAATATAATTGCTATTAATAAAACCTTTATTTTAATATTTTTCATTTTTCTCTCCTTAAAATTATTTTTTATAAATTTGTATACATATTAACTATTATAGAAACATCACTAATGTCTATTTTGTTACTATTGTTAAAATCTATAGCTTTTTTCTGTATATTAGAAAGAGTAGTATTTGAAGATACATATTCATTTATTGTTTTTGATACATCTCCTATACCTACTTTACCGTCTTCATCTACATCTCCAATTACAACAATAGTATATTCTTTATTTGAACTGGTTATAATTTTGCTTCCTGTTGTAATTAAGTTTGTTGTTGCAATTTCATCTCCATTTTTATTAACAACTTTATATGTTCCACCTATAATTGATATTTCTTTCATAAAGTCTTCTAGCTTTGTCTTGTTTTGAACATTAGTTATTATTTTTTCTTTTTCATTTAAATTATACTTCTCTGTTTGTAGTTTTTCTTCTGTTATTGGATTATCTGGAGTGCTTTCTCCTTTTTCTATAATAACCTTTATATCTACTTCAGATTCATTTCCAAGCTCATCTTTAACTTTTATTTTTTCTGTCCTATTTTCTGTATATATTTTGGTTAATTTTTTATTATCATCACCTAATTTCCAATCTTCCACACTTTGCATTGGTTCATCAGCAGTAATTATTACTTTAACAGTTTTATTTTCTTCATCTGCTTTATATTCTACTGTTGTTTGTGGTCCTTTGTTGTCTATCCAATCAACCTTTGCAGTTTCTTTTCCCTCAAATCCTTCCTCATCTTTATACTCAAACACAAATTCTCCATTATCTGTAAATTCAAATTTATTGCTTCCATTGTTATTTATTATTGTTACATTTTCTTTGTTAAATGTCAAAGTTGCCTCTACTTTTCCTTTGGTTTTTTTGTCGTTCTTTTCAGGATTATATTTGATTGTTGGAATAGGTGGTTGTCCTATTGTAAATGTTGTTTTATCAGCTCGACCTCCAACTATTGTTACAACTGCTTTTTTTCCTCTAAGTTCTTTTGGCTTTACTGTTATGCTATTTGTTCCAGATAATTCACAGTTATTTAAGTCAAAGTCTTCTACTGTATAAAACATACTAGTTTCTTTTTTAGCTGATTTAAAAATTTGTGGTAATTCTATTGTTATAGTTTCCTTAGTAATATCATCATTGCTTAATGTATATGTTAGCTTTTGCTGATGTAATTGTAATTTTCCATCTAAACCTGTTAGCAAGTTATGACTTGCATTGTCTATTGCTGTTACATCACTAATTTTATTGTCATTAGCATAAAATACCTTTAAAATATTTTTATTCTTAAGTGGAGTAATATCACTTATTCTATTCGATGATATTGCTAATGTTGTTAAATTTAATTTTCCTAATATACCTATATCAGTCAAATTATTATTATCAATATATAAAGTATTTAAATTTTTTAATTTTTCTAAACTATCAATATTTGAGATATTATTTGTTGATAAGTCTAAAACCCCTAATTTTAGCAATGTACGTAAGCTTTCAATACTTTCTATCTTATTATTTGCCAAGCTTAGGCTTGTAAGTTGTCCAAAATTGCCTATTACATCAATATTTGTTATATTATTCGAACCTAAATTCAATGCTTGTAATTTTGTTTCATAATCATTATCATTTAGATTTTTCACATAAGTTTCTAAGTTTGATAACATAGTTATATTATTTGATGACAAATTTAGCTCTTTAAGTTCATATAATTTATTTATAAATGAATATTCATTTCCTAGCTGATTAACAGATATATTTAGTTTTTCCATTGAATCCATATATTTTATTTGATCAGCATTTTTTAGTTTATTTTGTGATAAATCTAAGTTATTTATACTTGTAAAACTTTGTAGCCCTTCAATATCTGAAATATTGGATTTAGATAGGTCTAATTCTGTTACTTGTTCAATAGATTCTCTATTAATATTTATTATATATGGTACACGAGTCATATATGTTATTCCATAATCTTCTCTATGTGTTCTTAAATAGCTATATATTGCACTGTCCAAATTTTTATCTATAAATCTTAAAGTTTCAATTGGTTCACTATTTTGACTATTAAAATTATATTTTTCGTTTGAATCGTCTTCATAGTATGATTCAAATGTATATTTTATAATTGTTCCATCAGCTAATCCATCATTTACTCTTATAGTAATTTCATTATAGCTTGATGTATTGCAATCAATTTTTACATTTAAATTTCCCGCTTCTCTATATTCACTTTTGTCATAATTAAATTCACAATTTGATGTTTCTAGCGTTGTATTTTTGTCGTAAATAATGCTATTTGCATTTTTAGATTCTTGAATAATATTTGGCAAAATTATATATTGATATTTCTTAGAATTATTTTCATCTTTATATATGTATGTAGATAATCTTTGATTGTTTAGTTCTAGCTGTCCTTCATCAAATTTCATATTTGATATTGGTGTAATATCTTGTATTCTATTATTTCCTAATCTCAATGTTTTTATATTATTTAAATAACTTAATTCTTTAATATCTTCCACTTGGTTATCTGTTAAAACTAAAGTTGAAAGATTTTTTAATTTATATGATACATATAAATTTTCATTCTCATCCGTATTATAACATACTACTCCATCTGTCGATGTAATACTATTATCTGCTAAGTCCAAATACTTTAATGTATCTTGCATATATGATGAGAAAGGCTCATACTCAGACTTGTTAAATGTTAATCCGTTTAAATCTGATATATCGTTTCCTCTTAATGATAAACTTTCCAATTCTAATACCTGTAAATCTGGAAAAATATTTCCAGTCTTGTATCCATCATTCATGTAATCCATATTTAATTGCTTTAAATTTGGCAATCTCTTCAACGTTTTTTCTGTTTTATCATTATAATATGTTTCAAATATATAACTTATGTCTGATATTGAATTATGTCCAATTGACAATTTCTCCAATGATTTAAATTGTTTTATTTCTTCAATATTGGTTATCCCTGTGTTATCTACATTTAAATCCCTTATACTTGTTATTATTTGATTAATGTTTTTTATATTTTAATTATTAGATAAATTTAATTTTTGTAATTTCTGTAACCCAGATAACTCTGCTTTTAACCCTGATGATGAAATATTAGTTGATGATAAATTTAATTCTAATAAATTGCTTAAATTTGATATATTAAAACTCTCTCCACTATCATATATGTCATCATTATAAATTAACGTTCCAGATAATGACAATACATTTAAATTTGCCAGCTTATATATTTCATGAATATTGCTGTTAGAATTTACATGCTTGCTTATTTTTGTATTGTTATCCAAATATAATTCCTCTAAGTAGGTAAACTCACTTATTCCAGATAAATTAACAATTTGACCTGCAGAATCTTTTCCACTTGATATACTTCCAGATAAATTAAGTTTCTTTATATATTGCAAATTATTTTTATCTATTGTTACCGACTTTTGTCCACTGGCAATTAAATAATTTATCGCTTTATCACGTTCATTGTTTTTATATGTCTTTAACTCATTTGCAACCTTACTGCATAAAGCTTCATCTTGAAAGGTTATTGTTAGCTCATCAACAGTACCAGCATTTACAAATATAAATCCGCCTAACATTAAGATTGCAAAAACTAAAAAGACAGCTGTAAACCTAAATTCTCTTCTTTTTTCATTATCTACACTCCTTCTTTTGTATTTTATCATATAGTAAATTGATTATCAATTATATAATTTTAGTCATTTCTGTTCTTTTCTTGCGGTTTCGGGCATTTGCTGGTTTTATTACAATTTTATTACAATTTTAAAAAAACAAGCAGATTTTTTTCTACTTGTTTTTATTTATTATTTATTGAGCTACACTTACAGGTAAGTATCTTACTCCCCATTGAAGTGCTTGAGAGTGTGAACCTACATATATGTCTATTCTGTTGCCTTTTATAGCTCCACCTCTGTCCTCTACTGTATATACGTGTCCACCAATGTTTAATTTTGTTCCGAAAGCAAATTTTGCTGGTGCAGCTACTGTTCTACCCGCTGTTGCTTTTGTTCCTGACGCTGTTCTACCTGTACTTTTTCCACAACATTTACTACAAGAACAATATGCTGTTATTTTATATGTTTCTCCACCTATAACTGCTGTTGTTATTGCAGTTGGAGTAGATGCTGTTCTTGTTGTTGTTGCTCCTCTTGAAGTTGTTGCTTTCTTTTGAACTTGAACTATTTTGTTTACTGGTTCTTTTACTACTTTTTCTGCTATTACTGTTTTTTCAATTTCTACTTCGTTTTGATATTTTACTTTATATGTTACTTCTTTTATACCATCTACACCTTGCTGTAATACTTTATTTGTGCTATTATTTGCATCTGTGTTTGTTTGATTTTTTGTTATTGTTTCATATGGTATTTTAACTTGCTCTACTACTATTTTTTCAGTAATTGGTGAGTAATTTTTTAGTAATTCTTCTAATGTTGTTTCTACACCTTCTTCTGATATTTTAGCAATTTGAATTTCGTTAAATGATTTATCAATAATTTGAATACTTTGACCTGCTGAAATTTCACTTTCAAGGTCTGGTATTGTTTTTTGATTTTCTTCTAATACAATTTTATTTTCTTCTAAAACTTCTGAAACTGTAGCTTTTGATGTTAAAGCTTGCATTTCATACCCATTTTGAAGAATAATTTTTACATCTTTTAAATTATTATTTACAGCCATAACTCCTATTCCTGATATTAAAATCAAGATTATGCTTACACAGATGATTTTCATAATAGAAATTGAAGCTTTTTCTTCTCTTTTCATAAAAATTTATTACCTCCTTTTGGCAACATACTGATTATACTATATTTTTCTTTTTTTGTCAAATTTTGACGTCCACCTACGGCTGTAATGCTTATAAGGTTTTTATTGTTTTGCATCTGTATTTGTCCATTTCTTGAAGTCTTTGCACTTACTATATTATATGTTTCCTCAAAATAAAATATGATTAATTTTATTTTTATATATTAATCATTGCCTAAGCAAAGCCAAAATATTTTTAAATCTTAACAGTAACAATTTTTTTCACAAATTAACCATATTATTATTGTATAAAATCAATAAATATGTTATTATTTGTATATAATAAAGAATAGGAGGTATAAAAATGGTTGGTTTAATTATATTAGTGGCATTAGTTGTAGTTATTGTTGCATTTATAGCGATTTATAATGGATTAGTACAATCTAGAGTGAAAGTAGACAATGCATGGAGTCAAATTGATGTTCAATTACAAAGAAGATTTGATTTAATTCCAAATTTTGTTGAAACAGTTAAAGGCTATATAACACATGAGAAAGATACTCTTACTAAAGTAACAGAGCTTAGAACTTCTTGGGCAAATGCAAATACCGTTTCTGATAAAGCTAGAATTGATGGCGAATTATCTACTGCTTTAAAAACCATCATGGCAGTTTCTGAAAGTTATCCAGATTTAAGAGCAAATCAAAATTTTTCTGAATTATCAGAAGAATTAAGAAATACTGAAAATAAAATTTCTTTTGCTAGACAATTCTATAACGACACTGTAACTGCTTATAACACAAAATTACAAGTATTTCCTTCTAATATTATCGCTGGAATGTTTAATTTTACATCTCGTGATTTATTCAAAGCAGAAAGCGATGAAGCTAGAAAAAATGTAAAAGTTAATTTTGGAGAGTAAAAATGTTTGAAACAAGCAAAAAAAACAAATTTGAATCAACAGTAATTGTAGGGATATTTATATTGGTTATTACTTTAATTGTATACTATATTTGTAATGCTTTAGATTTAGGTACAGTCTCTATTGTAATAGCTCTTGTAATTTCTATTATATCTGCATGGAGTTCATATTATTATAGTGATAAAATAGTTTTGTCCTTAAATGGTGCAAGACCTGCTACAAGAGAAGAAGATTTAAAATTAACAAATATTTTAGATTCTTTAATGGTTGCATCTGGTTTGCCAAATAAACCTAAGCTTTATGTTGTAGAAGACAGTCAACCAAATGCTTTTGCAACTGGTAGAAATCCTGAAAATGCTGTTATTTGTGTTACAACAGCTCTTTTAGATAAGCTAGATTATTACGAATTAGAAGGTGTCTTAGCGCACGAAATGAGTCATATAAAAAACTATGACATCCGTTTAAGTTGTATAGTTTCAGTTATGGTTGGCTTTATTGTTATGCTTTCCGATATGTTCTCTAGATGGATTTTCTGGGGAGGTTCTAGTCGCAAAAATAATAAAGAAGGTGCTAACGGATTTTTAATGATTATTGGTCTTGTTTGCTTAATACTTTCGCCAATTTTTGGTTCATTAATGCAACTTGCTTTATCTAGAAGAAGAGAATTCTTAGCAGATAGTACAGCAGTAGAATTCACACGTAATCCAGATGGATTAATTTCTGCTCTTACAAAGCTAGAAAACGATCAAAATGAATTAAAGCATGCAAATTCTGCAACTAGCCATATGTATATTGTTAATCCTTTTAAGAAAAACACCAAGGCAGGTAAAAGAAAATCCTCTAGTATTTGGTCCACTCATCCAAGTACTGAAGACAGAATTGCATCTTTACGTAGTTTAAAATATTAAAATTATTTATTAAAAAAGAGCTACTTCAATTATAGTAGCTCTTTTTTAATCTACATTAAACAATCTGCAAGCATTTTCATAAGTTATTTGTGCCACTTCTTCAAGTTGAATATTTTTTATGTCTGCTATTTTTTGTGCTATATATTTTACATTTTTGGGTTCATTCCTTGTTCCTCTTAAAGGTTCAGGAGATAAATATGGACTATCTGTTTCAATTAATATTTTTTCCATGGGTACCATATTTATTATTTCTTCAGCATTTTTTGAATTTTTAAATGTAACAGGCCCTGCAAAAGAAATGTAATAACCCATTTTTAGACCTTCTTTTACTAACTCTCTATTTAGTGGGCAACAATGAAATGTTCCCTTTCTTTTAACAGGATTTTTCTTTAAAATTTCCAAAGTATCCATTATCGCATCTCTGTTATGGATTTGTATTGGAAGATTCAATTCATTTGCTATTTTTATTTGCTGTATAAAAGCCTTTTTCTGTAACTCTTTATTTTCTTTATTCCAGTAATAATCTAAACCAATTTCTCCAATAGCAACAACTTTTGTATTTTGTTTAACTAGATTTCTAATTTTGCCTAACATTTTCCACAAATCTTCATCTACTTGTGGAATATCATTTGGAGAAATACCACATGTTGCATAAATAAAATCGTATTTTTTTGCTAACTTTATTGCTTTTTTTGAACCATCTAAATTATAACCAGCAGAAATTATTTTTTTTATTCCCTCTTTATGGTTTTTTTCTATTACATTTTCTCTATCTTCATTATATTTTTCATCATCTAAATGTGCATGATTATCAAAAAGTTTCATCATTTCCTCCTTTTTTAAAAATTGCCAACAGGGACATATATTTTGTCTCCTATTGGCAAAGTATTGTAACAACCGCATTAGCATATTCTTTACAATGAGATAAACTTAAGTCTATACTTTTTATGTCGCCAAGGTCAACACCTATAATACTTATTATGGGCTTTCCTTGTTCATTATTTACTACTTCAACATCTTTCCAGCATATTTGGTATTTGTTTTCAAGCTTATAAGATATTGCCTTAAATGCTGCTTCTTTTGCAGCAAATCTAGCTGCATAATGTTGATATTTTTGTTCCTTTTTGCTTTCACAATATTCTATCTCTTTTTTTGTAAATACTCTATTTAGAAATCTATTATCCATTTTTTCAATACTTTTTTTTATTCTATCTATTTCTATAATATCAGTTCCACAACATATTTTCATTTATTTTATCTCCTTTTAAGGATCGTTATTTTCCAATTAGTGCAATAAAATTTATTATATTGCAAATTAAAGATATTGCTAACATAATTGCAATTACTATTGTTGTTTTTTTGCTTTTTTCTATATTTAAATCTTTATATAAAATGTTGTATTTATTGTTTACTTCTTTATACAATTTTTCTAATTCTAGAGTTTGACTTATTTTATGATTTATTTCTGTCCCTGCAACATCCTCTGTTATTTCCTGTGCCCACAAGTTTTTAGTAAAATTTGCGAATTTTTTCCCTGCTTTTTTTACCTTTCTTTTATGGTTAAATTCTTGTTCTATTTTTTTTAAAAGTATTTTTTTATATAAATTAATTATATAAGTATAAAGATATTGATTTTCGTATTCATTAGGAAGCGTGCAAAAATTGTTTATATCAGCATTTGAAGAAAATAATGATATACCAAGTTTATTTAATCCCATTTTTGCATATTTCCATTTTTCAAATATTTTTAGTTCTTTTTCTTCAAATAGTCCACTATTATCTGCTGGCAAAACATTTATATATTTTATAAAGTCATGTTTAATTGTTTCAAAATCGTTATTAGGTCCCCATGCTTCTTGGTCTATACAAACATATGAATATGTTAAAAATCTTGTTGCATCCATATTCAGTTTTATAGCTTCTATATCAGAACCTGTAATTTCCTTTATAAATTCTCTGAATGTTTCTATATCTGCAAAACTACTTGTTTGCAGACGTATATTATCATATGAATTTAATGCATCTGTTTCTTGGTTTATATCTCTAAATTTATAGTTAAAATTTAATATGTTTGCAAAATTTTGATAATCTGTTATTGTAGTTTTTATAATTAAAAAACATATTCCGGTATTAAAACATACTATATCAACTTTTGGTATTGTAAAAAATATACCTTTTTGAGTATCTATTTTTGCCTGTATATCTTCTTTGGGTATATATTCAAAGATACTACAACTATTTTGTAATTCTCTAATCTTAGGCAAAAAATATTTGTATAATTCTAAATCCTTTTCTTTTTCGAATTTTTTAAACTTAAATCTTTTATCTTTGTGCATTTTTTGTATATATTTATTATGTTTTCCATTCTTTGTTATAAAAGGATGGATAAAATATGTATATTGATAGTTCGTCTTTAGTTCCATTTTTCCTCCTTGAGAACTCTATTGTTCAAATTGGTTGTAATAATTCATATTAAGGTCCTTTCCATAATGCCATCTTCCTATAAAGTCAATTTTTAAATAATCATCTAAATTATATTTAGGCTCTTGTACAACTGTTCCTTTATTGTCTATTGCTCCCCATTTTCCATCTTTTTTTATTGCTGAGTATCCATATTCATTTTGTTTACTTACATCATCATAGGCATAATCTACAACAACTTTTCCATCCTTATCTACAAATCCGTATTTACCGTCTTTTTTACTTACAAATAATGTGTTTGATGTAAATATCTCTTTTGCCTGTTTTTCTTCAAATTTGAAGTTGTAATATTTATATTCATCATTTTGTTTTAGCTCTATATAACCCTTTTCATCATCTATATCTATTAATATTCCTGTTTGTTTTACATTGTAGTCAGCATCTAATAATTCGTTATTAAATGCTTCATCCTCTGCTATATAAATGTCTGCTTTTTCATTATATGTTAGATTTGCATATTTAAATTCAACCTTTATACTATTACTTAAATCTATAACTCCATATTTTCCTTCTTTTTTCGCAATTAATATTCCAGATTTTGCTTCTTTTAAGTCTTCATAAGTGGCCTCTATTGTTGCATTTGAAGATTTTATTACATCCTCTCCATTTGCTTTCATAACCCCATATTTATTATCCTTTTTAAAAATTACTCCGTTTTCAGCATTTTTTAAAATTGATGTTATTTGGTCAAATCCATTGTTTAGCATTTCTGTACCATCTTTTTTTACAACTATCTCTTTTCCAGCCTGTTTTACAACATATAAGTCACTTCCATATACATTTGTAATTTCATCATACTTTGCCTCTAAAACCTGATTACCAGAAAAATCTACAATCCCATATTTTTGATTGTCTAATTTTACTATAAAACCAGATTTGCTATCTTTTCCTAATCCTACTATTTCAGAATATTCTGGTTTTAATATGGTTTCTCCTAAAGTTCCAACTATTCCGTATTTTCCATCTTTTAAAACTTTTATAGCATTTTTTGTTCCCTCTAGTCCAAATATTTCGTCATATTCTATTGGAAGAAGTATTTTACCTGTTAAATCTATAATTCCATATTTTCCATCCTTTTTTACCCTTAATATGTCAGATTCATACCACAAATTGTTACCTTTTTCTTTGTTTTGTATCGCTTCTATTTGTTCATATTCTGTATAAATTTCTTCGTTTTTACTGTTTAATGCTTTTGTTTTGTATGTACCTGCATCATAATCCACCTCATATGTACATAAAAATACATCTTTTTTGTTGTTTGGTATTACTACCATCTCTGCATAAGATGGGTCTATTACAATATTTCCTCTTTCATCCATTACTCCCCATTTGTTATCCTTAAATATTGTGAAGTAACTTTTGCTTGTTATTTTTCCTGTTTCTTTATCTCTGGTTAAAATTCTTTTTACTCCAAATATAAACATAATTAGTACAACAATTGCAAGTATAACTGCAAATACTTTTTTTAGGTTTAATTTTGGTTCTTCATATCTTTTCCCTCTACCCAACGTTTTTTGCCTCCTCCTTAGGTTAGCTGTTTTAATAAACTATATTGTTATTCCAGCTCCTTTTTTATAAATTTAAATACCATAATACTCATATCATCTTTTGCTAAACCATAATTGTTATCTATTGATTCATTTAATATTAGATCTGCTATTTTCTGCGTATTGTTTGTTTCAATATCTTCTAATAAATATTTAATCCATAGTTCTTTGTTTTTGTATTCAACGTTTGAGTCTAATATTCCATCTGTACACATTAGCACAATATCGCCTTGTTTTATGTCTTTATCAAATATTTGTATATTATTTTCCTCTACAACTCCTGCTGGTAAAGAATTTGATTTTATTATACTGACTTTTTTCTTATTTTTTATATATGTTGGACAGGCTCCACTTTTTATAAATTCTATATTTCCTTCATATAAATCAATTATCGCAATATCTAGTGTTGCAAATATTTCCTTATTTTGATTTATTAGTAATGAATTTATTAAGTCCAAAGATGTTTTTTTGTCAAACCCTGATAAAAATAAATTTTCCAATAAACTTATTGCTTTTTGACTGCTTTCTTTTGCATCTTCTCCACTGCCCATTCCATCACTAATTGCAATTAGATATTTTCCATCTTTTAGCCTTACACTTAAATTACTATCTCCTGAAACCTTACTTCCGTTTTTTGTATTTTCAGCCATTCCAAGTGCCATTATGTATTTATCATCAGATAAAAAATTTAATCTTCTTGTAACACTTGCCTCATTGTTATATACTATCTTTTCGTTTAATACTTTTGAAAGTATTTTTTCTATTTCTTTTGTCTTAACATTTTCTAAGTCTTCAACTAAATATAGCTCTACTATAAATCTGCCATTTTTATTTATAGAAATATCTTCTATTTCTATATTTTTCTGCTTTAGTAATTCAAGTATTTGTTGTTTTTGATTTAAATATTGTTCTTCATTTTTATTATCTGTTTCTAGTTCTTTTGCAATATTTTTTATTGCTTTCGATACACCATTTAATTGCTTTTCTATGTTCTTATTGCTTTCTTCCTGTTTTTTCTTCCATATAAAGTCACATTTAGCAATTTTATATGAAACATTTATTGCTCTTACTACTTGCATTATGTTGGCTTTTAGGTGTTCGCTTATATCTTTATCTTCAAATCCAACTATATAACTATTGCAATTTGCAAATATTTTTAGTAAATCTTCTTTTGAAATTTCTTGTTTGTCAAGCAATGTTTCAAATACTTCGTCTACAATTTTACCTTTTGTATTTGCTATGTCGTCATATAACATATTTTCTTTGTATGGTTCTAAATTATTTAATAATTCTGTTATAAATATTTGCTTATTTTCACTTTTGTTATCTGTATTCTTATATCTATTTTGTACCTTATATGTTGTTGCCATCTCTTGTATTGCATCTGAAACACTGTTTAGATTTTTAGCTACTTCTCTACTTTTATTTAAGGTTCTATTTGGAAATACTGGAAATAATTTAGAATTTCCTACAAACTCTTCTATATCAATATGTAATGTTTTTGGAACTGCCAGCAACCCAATTGATGCAATTAATATTTCTTTAAAATGTATTAGTTCTACTGTGTTTCCATTTGCCACATATGCTAAAATTACATTACCCAAGCCAAACCCTACAATTACTCCAACTTTCCCAAATTTGTTTAAAATTCCTGCTATCATTCCAGATAATGCATATGCTGCTATCATTATAGGCTCTGTACCGGCTATTGCTCCCATGGTTATTCCAATTGTAACACCTGATGTTGTTCCCACTAATATACCATTTTTCCAACCTAATACCATAACTATTAATATGCTTAATACATTTCTAATTTCAAACCCAAGTATACATAAATTTCCAAATGCTCCTACAGATATAGATAAAAGCAAGCTTGCTCCGTATTACTTCTTCAATTGAAAATGCTCTTTTTTCAAAGGAACTTTGAACTACTACAATTGAATTTACAAATATTTTATAAAATACTAAAGCTATTATTGATATTGTTATTGCAAATAAAATGTCATATAGAGTAAACCCTGATACAACAAACTTTATTATTTGTACTAATAAAGTTCCTATAAATATGTTCTTACCTATTTTAATTTTTTCGTTTCTCTCTTGTTCATTGTATCTTGGTTTTATTATAAATAAACTTACTATTGTAACCAATGCCGTTAAAAAATATTCTAAAGCCCCTGATACTCCAAATTTAATTGCGTTTCCGAATTAAAGATACAATTATAATACCAAGTAATGGAATTCCTGTTGCAAATGCGCTACCTAATATACTTATACTAAAAATTGAAAATTCTGCATTTGTTCCAACTAATGATACCATTAGTGAAACTATGTATATAGCTATGTTTTCTTTTGCAAATACATTTAAAAATATATTTGTCTTGTTTTTTACTTTTATTGTGTTTTCATTGCTATTTTGAAACATCCTTTTTACCACCTCTCGTTTTTAGGCTTATTTTACTACTTGTCCTTTGTGGTTTTTGTCTTTTTTAGTCCTCAAAACCAAAAAAGTTTTTTACATTTTTTTATTTTTATTTTTTTTATCTTTTTTATTTTTTCATTATTTGAGTTTTATTTTATTACAGAATATAAAAAAAAGCAATATTTTTTAAGAAAAGTAAAAAAAATGTCGCAACATGAAAGGCCGGATTAAAATTACTATTTTAACCCGACCCCATATTAAAAGTTATTTAGTTACTTTTGTTTTTATTATTAATATTCCAGCTGCTAGTATTAATAAACTACTTATAGTTAATAAAATATATGGTGTGTAATTTTTTCCCTTTCCTGTAGGTCCTGTAATATCAACACCTGTTGAATCATCGTCTGGTTCATGTGTCTCTCTAGAATTTGTTGGATCATAGTTACCTGGTATTGAATTATCTACCCTTCCTTCTTTCAAGGCATTTACTTCTACTATGTTATTAACTGAAACTTCATCAGTAGTATTTGCTAAAAGTCTTGATATAACTATGCTTACTTTTTTAGGTTCTCCTGGCTTCATATCTGAAAGTTTAGTAGTTTCTAATATTTTGTTATATTGCGAGAAAACATTATACGATTCTGTTGACATATTCTGGCCTTTTTTAAGTTCTTCTTGCTTATTAATCTCTCTCCATCCTTCTTGGTTTGGATCTACATTTATATCATTTTCAATGTAATCATATAGTCGTGATACTCTAGCTATCTTTGCATTGCTCTGTTTGTCATTTGGTACTATTCCATATAAATAATAATCTTTATCATTATAGTCTATTTCCGTTCCTGTATTGTCTGCTGTAATTTCATATGTCACTTTTAAAGTTGACCCTTGGATTATTTCTTGATCTAATTCAATAGCAACATTTCCCCAATGACCGTTTTCATCTTGCGGTAATTGTCTTAGGTTCTTAATATTATCTACTCTAGGGTCACCAGATATAACAGTTTGTCCATTAGCTAATATTAATTCTACATACGAAATTTCTTTTTTTAAGTCTAGTTTTTGTTGTGGTCTTCTTATTATACCGAAGTCTATATTGTCAAATACAAATTTAAGGTCAGTTTCGTATTGACTGATATTGTCTAAATTAACATCATAATCTAGTTTAATATCAAAATTGTTTGTTTCAGCTTTAATTTCTGTTAAACTTTCTTCACTTGCATTTTTATAAATTATTTCTTCATCAGATTTCGTTGTTCTTTCTTTAACTATATCTATTTCTGAGCTATCTTTTTTTATTCCAACTCTATCTCTTGCATCTGATAATCTTGGTGCTCCATTTCCTGTTTCATTTCTGTACCAATATAATTCTTGCACATCTCCTCTGTATATTGTTGATTTGTAATTATCTGCTTTGACATTTTGAATTTCTTTTCCACTTGTATCATAAATTACGCTTTTATTTCCGTATGTGTAGCGAATAACGTATTTCCCTGGAATTACTCCTGAGAATTCGTAATTACCTTTTTGGTCTGTAGTAGTTTTTGCATCTAATACAGATTTGTCTTTTTTGTATAATTTTGCTATTTTATTTCCGTCATCAATTGATAATAATTCTACAGTTACATTTCCAACTACATTTTCAGTGTTACTATCATATTTTCCATTTCCTATTCTTTGTTTTTCATATCCAGATTTTTCTAATTCTTCAGCTATTGCACTATCTTCCCATACTGTTCCTTTAATTACTCTTCCTTCTTGTAATTCTAGAATTAAAGATGGTGCTGAATCTGTGTCATCTTCATAAGTTTCCTTATTAATTGGTTTTGCTGTTTCTGGGTTAGAGTCACTTTCAATACCTCCATAAACTTTGCTAAAGTTTTTATCTTCATAAGTTGAATATGAACTTATTTCAGTTACGGAGTTTAATGTAGCTCTTTTATTTAATACTGCATTTATTGCGTCATTGTCTAATTTATATTGAATATATATATCCTTCTTACTTTGTGGTTCAATATTTTGATTTACATTAAGAGTTACTTTTTTGAAACCATCTTTATTATAATTTTCGTCTTCTTTATATTCAATCTTCTTTTCTAATTTTCCATCTTGTGTATAATAATAGATGCTATTTATTGCATATCTATTATCAAAGTAATTTACTAACTTATTAACCTTTGTATACACACTTGTTGATTCATTTCTAATTGCAACTTTATACGTTATATATACCTCTAGTTTTCCTCTATTTTCAGATTGCTTATTATAGCTAATGTCTGATGAATATATTGTTCTTTTATAGCTCTGTGTTCCATATTTGCTTCCAAATTTAACTGCCACATTAAATCCACTTTCATCCTTTTGATTGTCTGTATTAGTTATATCTGATGGTCTTTGTTCATAGTAATATGTATGTGTATAATTATTTAATGAAACTTCTGCTTTTTCCATATCTTCTATTATTGCTAAATCTGGCATTTCTCTTTCTTTTAGTCCTAAGTTTATATTTGTTATTTCTTCTATAGAATTTGCTTTTATATTTTCAGCTGTATAGTTAAATATGCTATTTTTATTGTAATTATCACTTGTAATAGCCGTAATTAAAAACTTATCATCTACTCCTGAAATTGGGTATTTTTGCCCTTTATATCCATACTTATATTCGCTTGCATTTTTATTATATTTTAATGTACTTGTATGGTTATTATATGAATACTCTAATGTTGTTTCTTTGTTATTTGTATCTATCGCTTTATTGTTTTCAATAGTTGTATATTTATTATTAAAATCTTCCCTATTTTTACCATTTTGCGTTTCTGTCGCTTTTGATCCATTTTCCACATGTTTTACAAGGACGTTTGTATAGCACATTCCATTGTATTCAAATTCAATGTAAGCATTTATTAAATCTTCTATTTTTAATTTTTCTTTATATGTGCTAGAATCCCCTGGTGTATAATTTCCAAATGCATATTCACCTTTTTCATTTGTTGTTGCAATTTTTGTTTTTCCTTTTCCGTAATTAAGCGTAACTTTTACATTTTCTAGTCTTTTGTCTTCCTTATCTTCTTTATTTTCTCTCCATAAATCATTTTGATATCCATCTTTACCAATATAATATTTAATGTCTTCCCAAACATAACCTGAAACTTTTACATATACACGTTCATTGTCTACAGTTTTATCTGTTGTCTGTCCTGGAGATATTATTCCTGCTGATATTTCTTTACTTGTTATCTCATATCCGAAATTTAAATTTTTTGTTTCTTTTATTATATATGAACCAATTCTTAAATCATTTACCTGTATTTCTCCATCTTTATTTGTAATAAACTCTGTTGCACTATTTTCTACAGATGTATATGAAATTTCTCCATTTGATGCCCTAACTACCCAACCTAAAGTATCATGTTTTATTTTAAATCCTACATTTGACAATTTCTTTTTTGTAGTAATATCCTGTTTTATAATTTTTAAGTTTCCATATGCAATGTTAGTATAGTTAAGTGTTACTGGTCTAGTTACCTCCCCTAATGTTACTGTAACTTCACGTGTAGAGCCAACATTTTTTGAATAACCTGGTTTATTGTTTTTGGTTTCTTTTACAATGTAAGTGCCTAAATCTAAGTTTCCAATTATTATTTCACTATTAGCATTTGTTACAAATGTTTTTGCCTTCTCTTGTGTTCCATACCCTGTTACTTTGTAATTATTATCTGCTTGTACAAATCCCTTGTTATTATCTTTTTTCTGTAGTATAAATTCAACACCTTGACCTAACTTTTCATTGGTATCTTCATCTACTTTAACAATTTTTAAAGCTCCAGTACCTTTATTTGCAAAATTCAATTCTGTAAATTGTTCTGTTGATGTTTCAGAAAGGACTGTTATATTTTTTGTAATTCCTGCATTTTCAGAATATCCATTATTTGGGTTTTTTATTTCTATTATTTGATACTCTCTTTGAGCATTTAAATCATAAATTTTTATTTCAGCATTTTCGTTTGTTTTAAATACTGTTGCTTCTGATTCTTTAAGATAATCTCCTATACAATTATATGCACCTGATTCACCTGTTTTTTCAGTAGCCTCTAAGTAATATCCTGTAGCTAGATCCTTAATTTTAAATTCTACATCTTTTTGAATAGTAGAATCACCACTATTTCCAGTTTTTATAATTTTTAAATTTCCATATGACTTATTTGTTAAACCAGTATTTGAATCATATGAAGTTGGAATTGCAGTTTTTCCTGCTTCTACATTTACTGTCCAATATAATGGTTCTAATACTTTGCCTTCCTTATCTTTTCTTTTTGTTCTTTCTATTGCACTATTTTGCTTATATCCTATATTTGAATTATAAATTTCTGTAATTCTGTATTCTCCTGTCTTCAATCCAGTAATAGTTATTTTTCCTTTATTTGTACCATCTTCTGGTGTTGTAAACATAACATTGTTGTTGGCATACTCTGTACTAACATAATCTGTTACTTCATATAGTCCATTTCCTTTATCTTTTGCCATTACAAAGTTCCCATTACCATCTTTAACTTGAACAATAAATGTAACTCCTCCTAATTTGTTTAAATTTCCATCTTCTTTTACTATTTGTAAATCTCCATTACCTTGTGGCTTAAGTAAATTTAATGTTTTTTCCCTTGTCTTTTTTACAGCATAATATAAACATATATCTTGATCACCCGTTGAACCTGTATCTGGAACACCTAACACACATCTTGCTTTGTAATATATATATTGTTTATGCAATACTATATTAGATATATTACCAATATCTGTATTATCTAATACAATATATAATTCATCTGAATAGTCTTTTATGTCTGCAATATTGCCTTTTACTGTATTTCCATCTGTGCTATATTTTGTAGTGGTAATTGTTGTTCCATTATCCATTGTTATAACAGCTTTTGTTAAATTACCATATTTATTATTTATATTATAAGGTCCAATAAATGTATGGTTTCCACTTACAGAAATATTGGGCTCATCGCCTATTCCTCTTTCAAAAGTTTCTTCTGTAATAGCTGCAGCATATGCACCTGAAGCAACATCAGTATCATGATATAATTTTTCTCTTTCTTCCTTATTTCCACCTTTTGCATTTATATATGATACATATGCTTCTGTACTGTTAATATTTGGGATTGCATCACTCCAATTACATAATTGCACAGCCATCTGAGCAATACATGCTTTATTATAGTTTCTTTTTAGTCCAAGTGCACCTATTTCGTTTCTAATTCTAGATTGATATGCCTCATAAGCAAATTTTTGTAATATATATTTGTGCTCACCAAATGTACTTATCTCATTATTATAATTAATATCGAAAGTGTATACTTTTACTGTTGACGTCTCTCCGTTTAATTTATCTTGATGTCCAAAACATACCGCACCATTATAAAATATAATTCCATCTTTTTTATCTTCATCTTTATCCCTAACTAACCCAGCATTATATTCATCATTCCATAGTTTATTTTCTAATTTTAATTTATTTCTTACACCATACTCTTTAAATCCATATTCAGACCACCATCTTGGACTACCATTTGGCTTAGTACTATTTAACCATTCTTCTGAATTATTTTTATCTCCATATCCATAGTACCTCAATTGGTAAAAAACACCTATTAGTTTACCACCAAGTGCAGGTTTTCCTTGCAATACACTTCCTTGATAGCAAAAGTCAACTGCAAATGCTTTAGAAGGTATTGTTACACATATTAAAATTATTAAAAATGTTAAAATTTTTAAACTTACTTTCTTTTGCATAAATACCTCCCTTTTAAATCATATTTTAAGACTTTTAATTTTATCAAATATATTCCTGAACATATTATAATGCCAATTGATAATGCTAATATTATGTATGTAACTGCACCAGTTTTTATAGAAACTATTACCTGTGCTGTACTTATATCATCCTCGTTAGATTCTTTGTTATTTGGTGTAGAATCAATATCTCCTATAGATAAATCATTACTTGCACTACTTATTTCAGCTGTATTAGTTATAATTCCGGTATTATTTTGATTCATTGTCTTTACCAAAGTTAAAGTTGTAGTTTTGGTTTCTCCTGGATTTATTATTTCATTTGCTAATTCTTTTGTTTTTAGTTCTCCTGTTGTTGTCTGATACCAATTTTTATTCAATTCTGAGCGAAATACTAAATCATTTGGTATATAATCTATAATTTCGTTTATATAACCGGCTATTTCTCCCTCATTAATTACTTGAATACCATATTCTATTATTACTGTGCTGTTTACTAGTTGTTTAGCATCTATTTCCACTTTTGCAAATTGAGTATTGTTATATTCGTATAATTTGGTTCCTTTATTATTTTGAACTATCACTTTATTTATGTATTTATTTAATTTTAAATCGAATGTTTTATTTTCAACAAAACCAGCATCAATATTATCTAGGTTTTTACCATTTAATTGTAAATTTTCTGTTGCTGCTACTTTTGTTTCATTTTCATTAATATTTATGTTTTTTATAATTACATCAGAGTTTTTACTATTATTTACTCCTGCTTTTTTTATTTCTGTTACTCCATATTTAGATGTATCGTATATAAATGCTACAATATAGTTCCCTTTGTTTATATTATTAAATTCATATTCTCCATTATTGTTTGTTTTTGCACTATTTTTTTCATCTGTTATTGAGTTTATTAATATTACCTCAATATTATCCATTCTTTTTTCGTTTTCCTGTCTTTCTCCATCTCTATTACTATCTATCCACGCTACACCTTTTATATAATGTATGTTATTGTTTTCTTCTTTTTCCTCTTGTGATATTTTATCTCCTTTTGCATCTCCATTTTTTTCATCTTTTGATGATGAACTATCTTCTTTTTCTTCTTGTGTTTTTTCCTTATCTTCTTCATCAGCTCCTGGAGTTGTATTTTCCACTATATCATCCATTTCACTTGTTTTTTTTCTATTTGGATCATCCTGTTCGTCTTTATCTGTATATATAATAATTTCTGATTTTTCTTTATCACTTACCATATATGTAATTGAGTTGCTTTTTTCAATTATTTTATCTCCCTCTACAGTCACTATATTTTCTACTGAATATTGCTTTAACTTGCTCTTTTCAACTTGTGTTTTTATTACCAATGTAGCAGTAGTATAAGCGTCTATCTCTACTTTTCCCATTAATGTGTTATAATTGTTCTCTGAAATTACTATTTCTTGTTTATTTTCTCCATTTAATATATATGCTTCTTTAACAGTTAAACCATCTGGTACTTCGTCAATAACTGTTAAATATGCTGTTATTGCTCCCAAGTTTTTTATTTCAGTTGAAAACTCTATTTCTTCGCCATCAACTAAATAACTATTTTCCTCTTTGGATGATTTTTGATTTAACTCTATCTGTGTCTCAGACTGATGAATTGTTCTATACATTTCATTCGAATAATATTTTTCACCTTCAATTTCCACATTAGATGTAACCGTTGTTCTTAATTGACTTTGTGCTAAATCAATTTCTTTTGTTAAAAGTACCACTACAATACTTTCTTCAGTTTTGGCATCTACATTATTTATCTTTAGTGTTACAACATTATTCTCATAGCTTACAAATTCATAATTTTCACCTTCATCTATTGAATCTGGATTAAATGAAAATTCTGATGACAGAGGTATATTAACTTGAATATTGTTTAACTTCTTATCACTTAAATTCTGAACACGTATTTCTACTTTCATAACAGAATTAGAGCGTATTCTCTGAGTAGCTCCAGTATAGTCATATATTGTCACTTTGATTTTACCTGGTTTTATTTCATTTCCAGTTAAATTTAATTCTCCTTGTTCTAAATCATTTTCTTTTACTTCTATTTTTCCAATAAGTTTTGAATTATTGCTTTGTGTTTTATGAACAGTAACTTGATAATCAAATTCTCTACTATCATTTCTCTTTAATTCTCCAACAATTAGCTCTTTAGAGCTTATTTCTATATTTTCCTTATATTCATAAGTCTTCTCTATTTGTTCTGTTGTTGTATTAAAATACTTACTTTCAACGCTGTCCCAAAACGTTCCATTTTCATGATATGAATATAATTTTAAATTAGTTATATCTTCGTCTCCTGTATTTGTTACTTTTACTTTATATTTTATTATTTGTCCTTCTAAAACATCTTCTCCTATTTCTAAATTATTACTACCTGTTGTACCATTAACTTCTATTTTTAAATTTCCTATTTGTTTTGTTTCAATATTAGAATTAATTTGTTTATTTTGTTCTGAATAATTAGTTGCTTGTGTAGATAATTGTATTGTAGAATTTGTTGAAGCACTAACTCCTAGGTAACTATATGATATTTCTAGATTTGTATAAGCTGTTTGATTTGTTTCTAAATTTTCCTTTATTCCAATCTTATTACTTAAATTTAGTGTTTCTCCACTAGATATTTCATTATCATCTAACGTTACTTTAAATGCCTTTATTTTATTAATATCTTCTACATTTTCTGCCCATGTATTACTATCTTGTTGTGCATTTTCATCTTCTGAATAATATATTTTTCCACTCCTGTCTCCTATATTAATTTTTTCAACTAATTTTGGCTCAAAAGATGTTTCATTTTCTTTAGTTATTCTTCCTATTATTGATACATCTGTTATGCTTTCTTCATAATTATTTATAATAGATATCTCTTCGTTTGCTTGAATTTCTTCATTATTTGTATCCAAATTTGCTATATTTACTTTATTATCAATACTTTCTACTATATCCTGCCTATTATTATAATTTGATAATTTATTGTAAATAAGTAGTCCATATTTAGAGTTTAAATATATTGGAGCTTTTTTTGTAAATATCTCATTTGGTCTATTTTCATTAGTGTAATTCATTACAATTTCTGATTCTTTAGTCGGTGTTTTTTTGTCTATTTCTATATCCCCAATTAATACTATTTGAATTCCCTCATCTATCTTACTTGCATAGCTTGTTTGTTCTCCTTTAAGTTTCATGCTTATAATTGTACTTCCATCTTCACTTATATGTAATCTAGGTTCTACAATATTAAACATATCTTGCATATTTACCTGTTCTATTTTCTTTACTTTTATAATTAGTTCTTTTGGCAATATAATTTCAACTGTAGGGTTTTTATATAAATCGTATTTTTCTGCATCACTTTTTAGTGTTATTAACATTTGTACATTTTCATTTATTTGTAAAGTAGATAGCTGATTATTACTTATCTCTAATTTTGCATCATTTTGTTTTTCATAATTATCCTGTAATGCTAATACTATTCCATTTCCAAGTACAATAAAATCAACCATAGTTAACTCTATTATTAAAATTAAAACTAAAAAACACTGTAAAATCTTATCTCTCATAATTACCCTCCTTCATGTCTTTTCGATACATTTCTCCTATATTTATAGTACGCTTTTGTTTTTTCAAAGTCAATATTAGCATTTTCCAGTTATACCAAATATTACATCACTTAAATTTTATGTTTTTAGGGATACTGTTTCTTCCATTCTTCGATGCATTTTTTTAAGTTTTCTTTACATTTTAGTTACATCTTTTTTCTGTTTTTTACAAAAAATCTTTTAAAACATTGTTTGCGTAAGTTTTTAGCAAAAAGGCGCAAAAAAAGAAACCTATCTAAATCTCTTTAGATAAGCCTCTTTTCTCTATGGAATTAAGAATTATTTGTTATCTACAACTTTCTTCTTAATTAGCACTACTCCTAATCCTAAGATTACTAAAGCTACTGTACAAACAATTGTTGGGATAACAAAGTTTTTATCTTCACCAGTATTTGGTGTTACAATTACTTCTTCTGCTCTGTCATAAAGTTTTGAAACTTTTGGTGTAATTTTTCTTCCTGTTTCTGTAATGATCTTAGTATCTATTATTTCTGCATCATTATTTAAGTTTATTTCGTCGCTATTAGCAAGTACCTTTGATGTATGTAATTCTACTACTTTTGAATCACCAGGTTTCATTTCGCCTTCTAAGTCTGCATTGTGTAAAATTGTCTTGTCTTGTAATTTTACGTCTCTGATTTTCTCTGTATTTGCTGTAGACCATTCTGTATAAATAGTTTCATATATTTGACTTGATGTTTCCCATTTATATATTGTATTTCCTTCTTCGTCAGTAGTTTTTCCTTCTTTGAAGTATTTTTCTGTAATAGTATCACCTGTGTATGTTTTGTCATAGCTACTTTTATCAACTACTTCCCAGTTACCATTATTTGCAGTTTCGTCCATTACCATTGTTGAATCTAAATAGTCATATACTCCAGTTGGTCTAACTTTTACAAGATTATCTTTTATTGTTCCATATTTATAGTAATCCTCATTTGAATAATCAAGCTCACTATTATTTGAAACTTTAATTTCATATCCAATTTGAACAGTTGCTCCTTGAATTAATTCGTTATCTAATTCTAGTTTTACATATCCGTTTTTTGGGCTTACATTTGATGATGGTGCCATGTAAGTTAGATGATTTGTTTGTCCATCTAATTTGCCATTGTCATTTACTTTAGCATCTACTATTACTTGACCATTTGCAAGTGTTACTTTAAATGTTTTTACTTTCTTAGAAATATCTAAACTTTGTCTTGGTCTTTCTACGATACCAAAGTCTATATTTTTAATATTATATCCTTGAGGTATAAATTTATCATCAAAACTTGTTGTATTTGTATCCGTTATTTCTACAGTTATTCCCATAGTAGGTGTTGTAGAATTCATTTTATTAATGTCTTCTCCATTGTCTATTTTCTTTCTTAGCTCATAATCATCTATTGCATCTGTTAACCTTGGTGTATCAACATCTTTCTTATACCAACTCTT
>OCVV011296348.1_pt1 | contig 43785 bp, 48 predicted proteins | sample 1539721 | NCBI WGS metagenome assembly OCVV01 (sample SAMN02144230, study PRJEB22623) | gut metagenome | biome: sheep rumen | host: Ovis aries | place: New Zealand | reverse complement strand
TTGAGAGCAACACCTTTCGCGTTTTCGATGGTGATGTTCATCAATGAAATCGTGATTTTATCAATTGGCTGCATGCCATAATATAAGTATGGGTCTTTCATGCAAAGCAATCTATAAAGCATGTATAATTGACAAATGACGGCGCATGTTGATTTACCAATACCGATAGAGCCAGTCAATATCAATGTATTGTATGCTGTCGTTATATTGTCTGGAAATATTTTTTCAAGAGTTTTTTCTCAGTATGGGAATAATGTAAATCGGCCATCTTGGTCATATAAGCCGTTTCCAAGATATTTTTTATCATGTAGAAATGTATGTATGTCGACCGGAATTTCTTCAAAGTCATTATATTTAAGTTTGTCAAGCAGGTCAGATTTACCTTTATCAGCAATTTCTTTTAGCATGTCAAACACTAATTTTCTTTCTTCTGGAGATAAATTTTCCAATGAAGAAAGGTCTATGTTCTGCATTTTTGCATCAGGGGCAGCCTTTTTTGAAATATCTGTACTTAATTTATCTGACATAACTATACAATATATAATACAATATTTTAAACTATTATATTATTTTTATTTTTCTCCTTTTCTTTCTTTATTATATCTAAACTATTATATCTAAACTTTTTTAACTATTTAATATTAGTCTTTTTTATTATCCTTTTTATCTTCTTCTTGTTTAATAGCGTCTAAATCAATTTTTCCAGTTTCTTTTGCGGGGTTTTTGTTTGTTCCAGGTTTAAATTTGCCTTTATTTTTACTATATTCGTTAATTACATCAATAATACTTTCATCTGTCTGTAAAGTTAAATCTGCATCTTCTGGTAGTATGTTATTTTCTGATGCGTCTTCAATAGTCATACCATATAACTTTGGAAATATAATTTTTAAGAAAGGCTTTTTTAAATTTGTTGAAGCATATATAATATAGTTTTTGATAACTGAGCTGACTTGCATAAGTCACGATCCATTAGCTAAAACGAGTAAAATATGCTTGCATCCGCGACCTTTGTCATCGTTTGGATTTCTAATTCCTTTGCCTGGACCTGGGTCGCTTGCGGTATCATCAACTGAAGTATTATTTACAATGTTTCAGTGGGCAAAGTTGTACTTATAGTCAAGGCAATTACACTTAACATAGATATTTTGTGTATTAAATACCTTAGTTAAAGCTTGAATAACTGTTTTATATTCGAATTGATTTTTATTATTTTTAATGTTTTTAGCAATTTCAGCAACGACGCCTTCCATTTTAATTGAAACTGTATATTGATCAGTCTCGCCTTGAACAGGAATATGGACAATTAGTAAATCTTCTTTGAATAGCTTGTTCATATCAATCTGGTTATACTGTTTAACAGTTCTAGCAATTTTAGAAAGCTTTTTACGTTCAAATCTATTTTTACCACGAGATTGGTCTACATAACTTCCAGCTCCACGAGACTTAGAAACAAGCATATTTCTAGTGTCTTCATGCAAAGTCAAGCTTTCAGTAAGTACTAATTTGCCTGAGTAATAGTAATGCTCTATACTTGCAATTACGCGTTCTTCTATACGATTACTATCATCATATTCTATTTGTTGGTTTCCATTGTATGTAGCAATTCAAAGTGGCCATTCTTCTGTGATATTTCTTGCAATGCGGGCTATAAATTCTGTTATAGCATCATACTGTGCACCAGTTAGTTCATGTCTTGGAAGGTAAATACCTTTAATACCTTTTCCACCATCTCAGCATGTAATCCTAATTGCACCAGCAACTTCCATAAGGAAATTACTTCCATTATTAGTTTTATTTAAATCATCTATTTTATAGGTTTGAGAAATGTAATTAGCAACATTTACGTGCTGATGGCCTTTAAACCCGCCACAAGTGTCTAAAAAATTACCATCTCTTAATACATATACAGCACTGACACTAGCAGGGTTGTTTACAAAACCAAATTGCTGAATAATATCCTTATATATTGTCTTAGCTTGTTCTTTTGTCATATTAACAGGCTCCTTACTTTAGCATTTCTCAGTATAATTTAGCAAATAGATTTAATAAAAATAAAAGAAAAAGCCCAATTTAAGGGCTTTATTTACTTATTTAATTGATAATTATTAGTTAATTTTAATTTTACCAGTTATATTTAATTTTAATGCTGGAATGCCTTGATAAGACATTTTGCTATAATCATATCTGTCTCCAACTTTTGAAACATATTCAACCCAAGGCATACGTCTTAAAGTTGAAAGTATGGAGTTTGCATCTTGCTCACTTATGTTATGAAGCTCAAATATGCCATTTTGATGAACAATTGGCTGATCATGTGCAATTTGTGCTATTTTTATCACATAGTCACGTCTTGTTTTTTCATCTAAATAGAAGTCTTCTGTAATAGACTCATGTAACAGCTCACCAAGAGTTTTCTTAGAGCTTGCATCTTGAATAAGCATTACTGGGAAGTCTTCATCCCAACCGAACATTTCGCCAAGAGCATACATTCTATGTCTGCCTTCCTGACCGCTTAATTCAATATTATCACTAAAACTTATAAATGGTAATGGAAGCTTTTTGCCATATTTTAAGATAACATCTTTAATATGCTTGATTTGTCTTTCATCAGTGCTGATAAACTCAATAATTTCATCTGGGCTCATTCCTTGTATTTTACTGCAAAGCTCAAAATATTGAGTTGGAGTCATTTCTACGATATCATATACAACACCATCATACACAGAATCTGCAGACCCATCTAATAAGTCTTGTGTTCCAAATGTGCTTGCTTTTTTAATATCTATAACGTCTTTGTCATGTGCTTCACCTGTTCCATAGTCTTTGAACTCGTGAGCTTCATCTAAATACTTAATGCCTTCATCTAAAGATAAACGTCTTTCAATAACTTTATTTCTAAGTTCTTTTAATTTATCTAGTAAACCAGCATTTCTAACCTCTTTAAAGGTTAGATTCTCTAGCGAAAATTCACTGCCTTTAGAATGATAAATTCCCTTTTGGCGCATTTCATAGATATTATTAATATACTCATCAATTTCTTCTTCACCATCTGGCATATTATCATCTACTTTTTTAATAATTTCATTTGCTTTATCAATTCAAGGCTTAGCTGCAATATCAATAGCCTTTTGATCAATTTCTGGTACATATGCTTCTTGGGGTTCTTTTATCCATTTATCATACATAACAGAATAAATGCCATTGCTTACAACTGGGTTATCTTCAGTTTCAACATAAACTTCAACTGGGATTCCATAAAAGCTGATATCAAACTTACTTTCAAAAATTCTACGATAGCAATTATAGAGTTTTGAATATAATTTTTCTGGATCATCTAAATCAATTGTTTTAGCCAAAATATGAAGGTCAATATCACTATCTTTTGTATAATTATAGCTTGCATTTGAGCCTGTTAAAATTACGTCACGAACAGTTATTTTAACTTCATCTTCTGCTAAAATTCTTAAAAATTCATTTACAACTTCTTCGGCTTTTTTTCTTACTTCTGGTTTTAATTGCATACCATCAAAAAGCTTTTGATTTAATGTATCATGCTTTTCAATTGTTTCATTCATATGTTTAAAATATTCTACTTGGCCCAATCTTTTTTCGGCTTCTTTTTTAGTATCATATGTTCCCATATTTCTTCCTTTCTCAGATTGAACTTGCCAGTCTCCATTAGATAAATGAACTATTTTTTCTTGTAAGTTTTCAAAAAATCTACATTTATCTAGCATATAGCAAGGCCCACACACAGTATTTATTCGCTTTGCACCTTTTAAGTCAGCCTTTTTAATATATGTTCTGGTATCTGGATCCCATGCATAATCGACTGGCTTATCACTTATTACAAATCTTCAATCTTCAAGTGAAACCGCTGTATCAATATGATTATGATCTATATTAGCAATAAAGTCTCTAGCTTCTTGCTCAGTAGCAAAAAATGGCTCGTCTAATTCAGTTCTATTTGAACCATAGATAGTGCTTCCTCTGACAGATATACCATAAACATTGCCTTGTTTTTTATTTATATATAGATGCATTCTTGCACCTGTTTGTTTTTTGCTTGGATTGTTGTCACCATACTTCATGCTATACTCGATGATACGAAAGAATCCACCATTTGGGTTTTTTACATTTACAGTAATTTCGCCTTTTCTGGAATCCCTAGCTTGTTGAGCAATTTCTTCTGGCCTGCCTATTGCAAGAGCTTCAGCTCTATATTTAGTATATAACGCTCTATATACTTGCTCTCTTTGAGCGACATAATTCATTATTTTACGTAAATCTGTTTTGTCGTAAGGGCGGCGTAATAGTATGTCTTGAATATATTTACCAGCGTAAGGCCAGTCTAAAAGCACCGCAGTAATGAATCTGCGAACCATCTCATATCGATTATTGCCATCATCATGTCCAGAGACTTTCCAAGCAGCTCCAGTTTTTTTGCCTTCTAATACAGTGGCAAAATCTTCTTCTGTTGGAATGCACTTTTCAAATTCAAAATCAGTACTAAGCATTCTTATTCTTCCTTGTTTTCTATTTGTGCCATTCTTGCAGGTAAAACAAACTTATTTTGGCAAGCATCACAGCATCTACCTTCATGCTTATATGGTTCTGGGTTATTTCCATAACCTTCGAGGGGTTCGCCACAAATGCAACAGACTTCTTCCTCTTTAGCTTCTGTTAATTTCTTGCCATATGCATTATAAGATTCAAATTCTAATGCGAATGGGTTTTCGGATTCCTCTAATATAAATTTTTTATCTTCCATATTAGTCGTTCCTTTATCTAGTAATCTTATTTAATGCTTTGTAGTTTGCAATAACTTCCTTGTTTTTTAAGTCGCTTTCTGTAGCTCTGTCATCGTACATGTCGCTGAATGCAGCATCTGACATCATATCAACATTGCCGACCTTTTTACGCTCTTCTTCATGCTTGACAAATAAGTCATAGTCCATAACTTGAACGTGGTTCTTGTCATATAAAACACGGTCGTCCCAATAATAGATAATATCACTTGGCTGCAATAAGTGAACATCTTCATGATCATTTAAGTTCTTTAATGAATAGACAGAACAGTTTTGATCACCAGCTCTAATTAAAGCTTGAATAATGTCTTCTTTATTTCCGCAGAAAATGTTTAATGGCCTAACATAGTAGCGTTTGACATAACGTTTTGCTTCATCTAGCTTGACATTTTCTTCTAAACCTTCTGTTATAACGTTTCCAAATGTTCCAGGTTTACCACTTAAATAGTAAATTTGATTTGTATAAAGAGCTCTAACTTGTGGTTTTAACTCTTGTTTTTCAACATTTCTGTCCATACCTGTTGCAGCATCTAACTGTTGTGCTTCTGCAGTTGCTGCATCTTGTTCGAGCATTTTATTTATTTTGCCTGAAAAGTCTTTCATTGTCCAACGTCTGCTATATGGATATTGTTTTACGTAATCAAATGGGTCCATATTTGCTTTATAAGCATCTAGCACATCTTTTAATGATAAGCCTTTATATTTTTCTTGGAATTCAAAAATATCTTTAAAGCCGAGTTTTTTAATCTTTTTTAGATCATCACTTGAAAGTTGGTTATCTTTTGCAAAAGCCATTTCCATGATCTTTTTATATAAAGTATCTTCTAATAATTCACGTTTTACTTTTCTAAAGCCTTTACCATCTTTTAGATCTAAGAAATATGTAACTTTTGGTTTCGATCCTACTTTTGGATAGAAAAGTATTTTACTTAAATCAATCTTAGACTTAACAACTAATTTACCTTCATCGTCTTTTTTGTAGACTGGTAGGCCGTTTGCATCTACTTTTGGATTTCCTTGATCATCTACTTCTTGTTCATATTCATAATTATAAGCATTATCTTTTTTCTGATTAAGTGTAAGTTTATTTGTTTGTTTATATTTAGCACTAAACTTTTCGCCCTCTTTATTTAGTTGATGACCTTCAGCACCATCTTTATATGTATCAATTTGACGTTGGGCATTTGCAAGACGATCAGCATGGTCTGCTACATTTGCATCACCTGTTGCATCACGATAATCTAATCCGGTATAACCTTGCAATTGAGTTGTTTTAATTAATGTAAATAACGTATCTAATTCCTTATAAAAGTATACTGGGCTTACATAACCAACTTCAAATAACTCTTCTGGGCTCAACTTACTTACAAATGCTTCTACATCATCTTTATTTAATAATTTTATTTCTGGCGGTAACTCAAAACTACCTTCTAAATGATGTGAATAAAATGTATCTTCATTTAATGACTCATTAATTGCTGCACAAACAGCTTTAAGTCTTGCTACTAAGTTTTTATCTGCAATATTAGCCGCAAGCAATGATTTTAACTGAGTAAGTGTTATATCATAATTTTTTAATATGCCATCTTTTATTTCAGTTGCTAATGTATTATTTCCACTAAACAATGCAATTAGTAAATATATAATTATATTTGCCCAGCGATTATCTAAAATAGCTTCTGCATTATTTTTGTTTAAGTCTACAAATTTAGCGTCGGCAATATCTACCCCACTGGCATCAATTATAATATAATCTGCTTTTAATTTGCTTGGTTTGATATAGCTATCCCAACCATGTAGTCTTAAAGCATCTTCCATAACTTTTCTAGCTTTTGGCATGTTATGAGAAATGCAAATATCATAATTAAATAATATTTTTTCTAAGCTAGCAGAGCCAGCATTAAATCCACGAGTGCCTGCTTCTAATTGTCTCATTTTAGACAATTGTGTAGAATAATCTAAATGAGCTTCAGTTAAGCTTTCACCTACAGCTCCGCCTTCACCTGCAGAACTACCTGCATCACCAGAAGCTTCTCCACTATTTTTACTAGCAACAGGGCCATCTGGTAAAGTATCACCTACAACTAAATGTGGATGGTCTTCAGCATTTCCTAAGCCATCTGTTCCCATACGTTTATTGAAATGCTTTATATTTAAGGCAGGATCACCAGTGGTAATTGTTAAATAGCCACCAGGAATAATATTTTTATTTTTCTTCTTCTTAGCTTCGGTTAATCCATGGCCTTCCCAGCAAGAAAGATGTTCACAGTCAGCTCTATTGAACAAGTCTCTAGTAGCTTCAATAACATGTGGGTCGCATGAGTTGCCATTAAATAAACCAGTATTACACATGTTGACTGTTTGATCTGTATTTGGAACTTTAATTAAATAGATTTTTGTTAATTCGTCGCATCCGCAGTCATCATATTGTTTAGCTAAGCTATCATAAGCAGATTGCATTAAAACGTCATCTGTATCAAAAGCTTCAATATAGCCTTGGTCAAAACTGCCATGTTTAAAAACAACAATAAATAGATTGTCTAAATCTTCTACTTCAACTGGGTTCCAATTTTCATCAATTTCAATCTTTTTTGCCATGCTGTTAGTCTCCTTAAATATAGTATACAATTATTATTTTCTTTAAAAGATGCCGAGCAATTGATGAAAGGATAAGTTCAATTGCTCAAACATCATATAATTTAGCAAATAAAAATAAAAAAGAGCCTAAACAAGCTCTTTTTTAATATTAAGTTATTAATTATTATTTTTCAATATCAGCGTCGATTTTAGGTTGCTCTACTGGGTCTTCACCATCGCCATATAATTCTTTTTCAGTAACAGGTTCACCAATAGGGTCATCAAAATCTACGAAGAAATCAGCAACTTCTGGTTTTTCAAATTTTCTAGCACCTTCAGCTTCTGGTGCGCCAAATTCAAATGGAGTATTGAATTCACCATCATCTGCAGTAACTTGGTCTTCAGCTGGTTCGGTGACTACTGGCATTTCAACTTCAACTGGAGGAACTTCACAGTCTGGGCCTTCACATTTAACTGAGGTCTCTTCTGCAGCTGACTCAACTGGAATAGTAGCAACTTCTTTACCACTATCATCAGCAATATGAATCTCGTCGCCATCAATGTGAATATCAACATCTTCAGTTAATTTATTGTCAATGTCAGTATCTAAGTAGTCTTTGGCTTGAAGGTGTGCTTCTAATTGACCAATACAAACTAAATATGCATCAACAAGAGCTTGAAGTAATCCTTCAACTTTTTTAGTTCCGCTAAATGACTCTTTAATTGAAGCAATAGTTTCTTTTAAATAACCGACATCATCCCAGCTACGACTAACAAAGTCTGTTAAAAACGAAATCGGTAATTTTTCTTTAGATTCTTTTAAATCTGCCATAAAGTATCTCCTTATTTATATTATACAGTTTCACCTGGTTTAAATGATGCTTCGTAATTTCCTTTTGCACCTATTAGGTGAGAAACACATGCTGGAGCATTTATACCACGTTTTCATAAAAACCAAACACAACCATTTACACCGATGGTTGGGCCATTTATAGCGCTGTATTGCATATCACTATCTGTTAATATAACAACATTATCAGCATTAGTAGCTTGAATATTTTTAAGTATCTCACGTCATGCGCCAGTACCACCTTCACCAAGTCTATAATCATGCGCATTATTTGTTACAATATCGTCAAAATACCATAAATCAAGCTTGCATAACCCAGTATCTACATATTTTTTCTTTACTGTTGCTATAACACTTTTGCCTGTCTCAATATCTGCTGAATTTCATGAACCTGATTGATCGAAATAAACACATATTCTTGGAATCGCCTCATCTAAATCAAGCTTTTCTATGTCTGCTTTCATGATGATGCCCTCATCTTCATATTCAGTATTTATTTCATCATATGTCTGAAATTCTTTTAATACTTCGTCTACTTGGTTTTTAATTGCCTCTGAGAAACTGATTTCAAATTGGCTTAAACTCATGTAGTGTCCATATTGGTCTAGTTCTTTTTTACGAGCTTTAACTGCTTGTTTTTCTGCTTTTACATCAGCTGTTGTTTCAGTATCTAAGTCGCGCCTTGCTATACGGCTATTTGCCCAGCTAGCAATTCTTGCTTTACGCTCTTTCATATCATCGACTGTGCTTACTGGATGAGCTTTTTCAATCATATCAATTGTATCATTTACTAAATCGCCAAATTCATCATCTGACATATCACGTAAGCCTCTAGCTTCTCTTAATTTTGCTTCTGTTAAGCTTTCATTTTTGGAGTTATCTAGTAAATCCTTTAGGCCATCAATAGCACCACGCTTTGCTTCTCCATTTAAGCCTTTTAATTGTTTTATTATATCTTCTACTGTAGCGTCTCTCGGATCTTTTCCATTCGGACTACCAATATTTAATTGTGGAATATCTTCATCGTCTGCAAATGGATCTTTTATTGGCTCATCATCTGAATTAGCATCATCTTGGTTATTTTCATCTTGATCTGAGCCATCTGAGCTGCCGCTATTGCTATTAGATTTACCATCTGACTCATCTGAATCATCATTTTTGTTGTTTTTTTGGCCTTTACCATCAGCGTCGCTTTTTTCAGATTTATTATCTGCATCTTCAGTCCCATTCGAGTCTGTGTCGCTGCCTGATTTTTTATCTGCGTTATCGGGATCAGCTGAGTTAGACTTGTCAGTATTATCATTATCTTGGCTATCTGAATCATCAGCATTTGATTTTGAACGATTATTATTAGTATTACTGTGGTCGCTAGATGACTTGTTATTATTACTGTTATTAGTATTGTTGTCACCAAGGTCTAGCTTATAGTCATCACCATCATTATTATTTTTATCGCTATCTTTATCTGCTTTATCATCATCAGCATCGGTACCTGCATCATCAATGTCACTACCTTTAGTGTCATCTTTATTTTCAGCGTCTTCTGCATCTTCTGCCTGTTTATCACTAGCCTTACTATCAGTATCAGTAGACTTAGGGCCAGCGTTAGGCTGAACTGGGTCACTGTCTAATGTATCAATATTAATATTTTTGACTAAATCTTCTAATTCTTTAGCACGAGTATTTAGCTGGTCTGCTAATTCTTGATCACCATTTCCAGCAGCAATATTAGCAGCTTTTTTAGCTTCTTTAGCTAAACGTGAGAGATCTACAGCACGTTTTTTTAGCTTGGCGGCTGTTTCTGGATCTCCTACTTTTATAGCTTCAGTAAGAAATGATTTTACTTTAATTGTTTTCATAACTTACTCCTTTACTTACTTATTTCATCATAAATACGTTGAATTTCGCCAGCATATTTAGGATCTGATAGGGTTTTTTTAACTTTCTCATATCAAGTATTATATTCTTCTAGTGTTGGTATAATTGCTTTTAAGCAATCAATTGCCAAGAATTTTTCTTCCGGCGTATAAAGCTCCATGATAACCTTACCTTTTTTATTCTTAATATCAAATCTTACAATAGGATTTGACTTTGCGATGTTAATAACTAAATCCCTAAGGTCTTGCTTAGTATAGCCATTAGCTTCCTCGAATTCATTTAGCATATCGGTAATAATTTCTTGATATACGTCAGGTAATGAATCATACTTAACTATACAAACACTTTTGCCTTTGTCATATGGTGCAAAATGATATAAAGCTTTGTTTTGTATAAAATCTTCGAGTGTCCCAAAGAAATTAGTTGGATGCTTTGTATCAGTATAGCTGTTTAAATTATTAACTATTTCGCGTGAAATAAAATCTTTGTTTTTTCCAAAGCTATCAGATGCTAAATCTAGCGTATCAAATGCGGCTAAAATTCTTTGTTGAACATTGTTTATTTCTTTTTCAAGCTCATCATACATCTGTTCAACCTTTAGGTCTACTCAGTCTGCACGGTGGCTTTCAGTAACAAGTCCTTTAATTAATTCGCCACCGATTAATAGATTCTGAACAGTTACCTTATCTTCTGCAGTATATCTTTTATTTGATATTTCAAAATCTTCGATGATATTTAAAAGCTGATGAATAGAATTACTCATCTTAATATGAGTGTAGTATTTTTCACCATATTTAGCAACAATTTTATGCATCATTCTTATTTGATGACACATAAGGTTATGTGCTAATTCATGGCGCATTAAAACACTTAACTGATAGAACAAATTTTTATCATTAGTTACGAAGCCGCTACTTACATAAATAGTATTATTTTCCCAGTCGATTGCAGCTGTCATTTTTGGATCTTCTTCTCTGTCTACGATTTTAACTAAAAAATCTTCCAAACGAGCTGCATACTTAGCATGATGATGACCATGACCATCATCTTTAAGTAATGCAATTAACTTTTTTTTGAGCTTTCGTTCATTATCAGTTATAAATTCTCTCTCTGTTGCTTCTTTAATCGTTTTCATGTTTTATATGAATCATCCATCTATCTTGTTTAAGATGTCTTGTACATCACTTGATGTAGCACCACCAACTTTATTTCCGGCTGCTGCAACGTCATCATCTTCAAAATCTTCATCGTCATCTTCAATATCAGTGTTAGATGTTGCGGCTTTTGCATCTGCTGTATCATTAGCTTGATCAGCTGCGGGCTTTTTAACTAAACCATAGTCTTGCCATAATTCGTTTTCATCTACAATATAAGAATCTAATATGTCATGGAACATATCTACGACACGTTTTGATAAGCCACTGTCATTATCAACCCAGTCTAAGAATTTTTTTGGATCACCACCTGATAAATCAATAGCTTCTGTGAGGCTTCTTGCTGTTAAGTAGTCAGCTTTTTCAAGCCAAATTTGATTTGCGTCACCTCTTTCATCAAATCTAAAATCATCGTGATTTAAGATATAATTTGCAAGTTCATACTCTTTTATTGCAGTTTTTGCTTCTTCTAATTCTCCAGCAGATAATTCTTTGACTGGTCCAACAAAACCAGTACGTCTGTTTGATGCTATGCTATTTGGAGGAACTATATCTAAATCTAGTAAATCGCTTTTAATTTTTCCATCAAAATAAGAAAGAGAGCTTTCTTTAGTGGAGTCGAATTGCCTTTTAATAATAAATCTGTTTTTCTCAGCAGGCACCAATTCACCAACACCAGGGTCATGGAATTGATCACCGTATGGGTTAATACAAACAACAGAAAATAATAAATTTTGTCTGAAATTTAGTGCACCACTTGCATTTCTCTTTTCGTTAAAGACAGACATAAAAGGTCTTCTCAATTGTTGCGATTTTTGTCTATTTAATTCATCGACAAATAAAACGCATTTTCCGGCTAATTCTGGGTGTTTTGTATATAATAATTTTTCTAATTGCTCTAAGTTATAAGCATAAGTAATTGCAGCACCTTCAGAGGCGTCTTCTTTATCAAAATTTAAGTCTCTAAGCGGAATACCATTTATAGATGCTTCAATTTTTGGGTCAGTAGCATTAAACGCAACTAAGGTCAATCCATTTTTTGAGCATCAGTTTTCAACAATAGCAGTTTTACCAGAGCCAGGAAGACCTTCAACTAAAACATTGCCTGTAAACTTAATATCTCTTTTTGTTCCATATACAGCTTGAGAGGCTAATTTACGCTTTGCATAAGCATAAGCTTCGTCTAAGGCTGCAGTAAGATCATTTTTTATTTCAGCATCTTCATAGTCTAATTCTGGGTCAATAGCGAGAACTGCTGTTTTTGCACCAATAGCATCAGCATTACCCTTTATTTCATTAGCTAGTTTATCAGCTTTTGCTTCGGGCATATTAGTTTGATCTTGAATTTCATCAGAAACTTCTTCTTTATTTGCAGGGTTTACTTCGTCTTCTAATAGCTTAGCTTCAGTTAATTTTTTAATCTTCATATTTAATTCTCCTATTACTGTTAGTCCTTAGTAAATAATTCTTCAAATTTTTTTCATTTGTCTCTTGTAGTTGGTTTTTGTTTAGTAGCTTCTTCAACTTCTTCAACTTCTTCTTCAAGACTTTCATTAATCTTATCGGCAGAAATATAGACAGGGCCATATTCTGTTCCGATTTTATAATAGCCTTTTACAAGTGCTTTCTTTTGAGTAACACCAACTGACATAGAAGTTAATGAAGACCAAGGCACCCTATTTAAGAATGCATCAGCATCATTTTTATTATCAAAGAAAATTTGTAAATAACCGTAGCCTTTTGCTTTACCAAATAAAAGCTTATTAGTAGATCCAGACATATATTTCCTTTGGTTAATAGCTTCGACAGGTCTAATATATGCACAATCTTCAACAGGTGTTTGGCCGTTGAAGCCATTGATTGTGAATACTGGGCTGCGTAATGTTATTTTTTGACCAGGTGTTCCAATTAAATCAACTGCAACGCCAGATAATGGACCTCTTTGCTTATATGGATTATGTGGCTGCTTTTTGCCAGAAGTGTTTTGTGGCTGTTGATTTGCTTGTGCAGCTTGTGGATCAGCAGAAGCAGAAGTATCTACCACTGTATCATCATCAGCAGCAGCATTTTCTGGCTCATTATTGCCATAATAAAATAAATAATTGTCTCATAAAACTCTTCCGAGAATTGAATTATTTTTTATCTCGTCCATTTCATAGACCATTTTATCTTTATTTAACCACCACCAGTTATTTTCTTTACACATCCAAGCAATGTATTTTGCAAGCTCTTCTGGGGCTTTTCTCACTCATTCAAATCTATTTGTAGATAATACATTTGGTGTAAACGAGCAATGACTTAATTGCTTTAGTGCTTCATCATAATTTGCGAAAGCTTTTACATCAACAACTCTTTTGATAATTGCATCACAAATAGTTTTTGCATATGGTTGATATTTTATACGTTTATCATTAACAGGGTCTTGCCCATACATATAACGATATTTTGAAATAGTTAATGTACGTTTAGGTGCTAAAATACCGCCTCATACAAAAATATCGTGGAGTCATGCTTTAGCTACTTTTATTTCATCTGTATTTAAAATCGCTGCCATTTAATATCTCCTATCTTAAACTACATTAAATCAATTAATTTAGCAGATAAATTAGCAGATAAATATCTTAAAATAAAAGCCAGTATAATAATTTACTGGCTTATGTATTAATTAATTTTAATCAATGTTTAGGATTCCATGACACTTTGGATATTTACTGCAGCCATAAAATAGCTTTCCAAATCTATTTCTTCTAACTACCATTGGAGCGCCGCATTTAGGACATACTTTTTCTTCAGTAGAGACAGAGCTAGCTTGAATCTCCTTATTATTTTTAATAGTATTTTCTAAAGTATTATAGAAATTAGTTAAGAACTGAGACTTTGTTTCTTCGCCAGATGCAATTTTATCAAGGTCTTCTTCCATTTTTTTAGTATAGTCTGTATTAATTATATTATTAAAATTTCTATCTAAGAAAGCAGCTAACTGCATACCTCTTTCTGTTGGGACAATAGACTTATCTTGAAGCTCAGCATATCCTCTTGTAGTACTTAATACTGTTTCAACAATTGTAGCATACGTACTTGGACGACCAACGCCCGAAGTTTCAAGCTTCTTGATTAAAGTAGCTTCTGTAAAGCGTGGAGGTGGGGCACTTTGTCTCATAACTACAGTTAAACCATTACCTAAATATTCTTCTTTTAATGTTTTAGCCATTAGTTTTTACCTTTCTAATAAATTATTTATATCATTTTTTATTATTATACTTTATAACACAATAATTTAAAGCAAATTTAATATCATCTTTTTTAAAATGCTGACTTATTGTAATCAGTTACATAGTTTAATAATTTTTATTCATTTATTACATGAAGTTTTTCACCTTTTGTAAATGTTTCTTTTACAATTTCAGAATCATCTTTATCATCATCATCTTTATAGGCGTAAACTTCTCTGTAACCTAAGCTTGTAATTTCTTTTGAGACTAAAATAAACTTTTCACCATTATTATCTATTAAATATTGGGTCTCAGAAATCTTAGCATTTGGCAAGGCTGCAGCAATAGTTCTTTGCCAAATTAATTTATAGACTTTTTGATTTAATGAATTGCTATCTAACTTAGCGTATTCTTCAGGTGTTAATGAAGGATCAATTACTCTTAAGCATTCATGACCTTCTTGAGCATTTTCTTGCTTCTTACCAACTCTTGGTTTTGTCCAAGCTTTTTTACCATAAGTTGACTCAATATATGTTTGTAAAGTTGGAATAAACTCAGGTGCAATAGTTGTATCATCTGTTCTTATATAAGTTATAAAAGAAAGATGACCTTTACTAGTGTTTATACCTTCAAAAAGTTTTTGAGCAACAGCCATAGCGTCTTTAACCTTTAAGCCAAGCTTGCTTGAAGCTTCTTGTTGGAAAGTTGCAGTACAGAATGGAGGTTTTGGTGACTCTTCTTTTTCTTTTTTCTTGATAGATTCAATTACATAGTCTTTAGTACAATGAGCTTTAACAGCATTGACTTCTTTTTGTGACTTAAGGTGGTCTATATTTCCAATTTGTTCATTACCAGCAAATTTAGCTTTAAATTTAGTTTTATTCTTTTCAAAGTTAACATATAAATCAAAATAAGTTTCTGGAATAAAGTTTTGAATTTCACGTTCTCTATCAGCTACAAGCTTTAACCCGACACTTTGACAACGCCCCACTGATCTTGCACCAATATATGTTTTAGCAATTGGTGATAATCTGAATCCGAGCATCTTATCTAATGTCAGTCTTGCTAGCCCAGCATCAACTAAATTATCATCCATAGGAATAGGATTTTCTAACGCATTAATAATAGCTTTAGGCGTAATTTCATGTGTAATAGCTCGTTTATATTTTGTCTTTGGAATATTTAAAAATTTAACCAGACTCCAACTTATGACAAATCCTTCGCGGTCCGCATCAGACATTAAGTATACTAAATCAGCTTCTTTAACAGCTGCTTTTAAATCTTGAACTACTTTATACTTATCATCTGCTACTCTTAGATTTAATTCAAAATCTTTAGCTGGCTCAATTCCAGAATTATAATATGTTCCACCATTGGCTAATTCCATAATATGACCAGCAGAAGCTAATACTTTAATATTAGAATAGCCAGCTTTTTTTAATATTTCTTGTATGGTTTTTGTTTTATTTGGGCTCTCTACCAAAATTAATATATTTTTTGTTTTATCTATTTGCATTTATTTTTTCCTGTTATTCTGCCAGGCTTAAAGCCTTCTGGGCACTCCTTTTCAAATATTTGAATTATTCCGTTATTATATCAATGTCTACCTAATATCCTTTATGTCTTTATAAGGTTCGACTTTTAATTCCTTTTCAAGAATATCTCTAATAAGCGCAGAAACCGTCTTATCCCTGTTAAATGCTTCTACTTTCAAGGCTCTGCGTAAGTCTTCTGAAATTTCTACGCTAATAATTTTTTTATTATCCTTTTCCATAATAGCACTTCCTATCGCTTATTTTTTGGGTTGTTTGGGTTCTTTGCCCATGCTTCATAAATAAATGAGACAACTGAATTACCTTTTGTAACAATTTTTCTTGTATCAAAGTCAATAGTATCATCTGTAGAAACTCTGTAAATTCCTAAGATTTTACGAGAGCTGAATTCGATAGCATAAATTTCACCATTTGGTTTATGGTCTAAGATACCGATAATTTGTCTAGTATCAAAGTCCCTAATATATTCTTCTTGTGGCATAATTATTTTCTCCCTTTATATTTACGGCTTTTATTAGCAACTCTTATTGTCTGAGCTCTGTTATATGCTTTATTAGCTTGATCTGCTTTTTTAAGCGATAAAGCAGCGATAGTTTTTGCTTTCTGTGAAACTTCTTTACCAACGATACTTGCATGGCCTGTAATAACCTTCTCTGTAAACTGTAACTCTTTATACTTCTTTTCTAACTCTGGGTCAGCTTTAACTGCATCTTCCATTGCTTTAGCTCTAGCTGGAATATATTTAGTTTTATAAAAGTCGACTACCTCATTGATTTCTTCTTCAGATAAGTCAGATAATGAACCATCATGCTCAACATCTGAAACAAGCCCAAGCTCGTCTGGTGTGACGCCGTCTAATAAATGGCAACTTTGATCAAATAGTCTAGCAGCAGCACCTAAAAGTTTATTTTCTTCATATTTGAATTCATCGGTATAATAAACAACTGTAATTTCTTCCGGCCTGGTAATAAGAATTTCTTTACCTGGCATACTGATGAAGGACTCTGGTCTAATTACATATTTATCTTTTTTAGTTACGATTGGATTAATAAAAGTCTTGATTGTATCATTAAATCTAATACAAAATATTTTAGACTTAATTCCAATTTGAGGCGCAGTTAATGTAAGAATTGTTTTATCATTTTCCATTACTTCTTTAATTTTAGTAATAATTTGTTCACCTTCTTCTTTTTCAACGCCCTTTTCAGTTAAAAATTTTAATGGCTCTGCGGGGTCAGCTAATATGTTTAAATCAGTAATTATTTTTTCCATATTGTCTCCTAATACTTCATTTATATTATACAATATATACAATAAATATTTTTAATAATTTAATAATTTATTAAAAGGATGAATAAGCTATTAACTTATTCATCTTTAAGCTTTTTTAACTCTGCTCTGAACTTATCAAGAGCGTTTTTATTTTCATCTTCAACAGCATCAGCATCTGCTCCTCGCTTATGAAGCTCCTCTAGTAGTTTCTTATTTTGCTTGTTGTATTTTGCTTTTTTAGACTTTTTTGCTGGGAGCTCTAATAAATACATAATATAAGTAAGTCTGTCAAGATTAATTTGATACGGAATTAACTCTTCTTTAGCTGCTTGCACTTGTTCTTCTGTAATAAAACCGTTTTTCAGTGCTTCATTGAAATCTGCTAAGTCTGCTTCTAATTCAGCTGCTTGTGCTTGAACTTTGAAATAATACTCTTTAACATCTCTTACTGACATATTAAGCCCTTTCTAATGTTGCTACAAAGTTATAGTCTTTTGGAGTTTGTTCTAATGCTTCATCGATAGTTATAACTCTAGCACTATATATGAACTTTTGTCCATCATTTAAGAATAGTTGTATTTCACGATGAATAGCTGCTTCTTTATATTTAAATTGCTTGACATCTAAACTGAAGCCACTAGCTAATTCTGTGAGGTCTGTAACAGCACCCCATTTAAGAATAGTAGTCATACCATCAATAGTTCTAACTATCATATAATAATCACCTGGAAGCTTTATGCCTTTGCCAGCTTGATAATAGCCACTGGCGCATATAGCACAGTTACCAGGTTCATCAACTGCTAATGAAGCCGTAAATGTCTTTGTTCCGCTATAATCGTAAATCATTAATTTGTTCTTTCTGCTATCTTTAAATAATATGAATCATTGTCGAAATCAGCAAATAAGAATATGTCATAAGTTATATTATTATCATCGACTTCAAAATAATTTGTGATTTTCGTAGTGGTTTCACTAGTGTTTTTTGCAAATTCTGGAAATTCAGTATTTATTGCATTCTTATCTAATTTGGTATACATTCTAGCATAATCATTACTATCTTTTAAATTGATAACATAGAAATGATCTTTATAGCTTCCTGTTTCTTGAATGTCAAGTTTTTTTAAAACATCTTTGATATTAGTCATCGTCTTCATCCTCTTGTAGGTTTACTGCTTCATCAGTCGTAGCTGTATTATTATTAATACTGCTTAAAATACTCATAACCGCATTTTTAACTTTGTCACGCGACTCACGTGGCACTCCATCTAATTCAGTGCCGATATTATTTGTTTGCGTATTAATTTGAATAAGCGGTTTTTCTGGAGCCGCAGTAATTGTCTTTGCACCACGATCAATTAAGTCTTGAATAATTTTAACTGCTTGCATTAATTCTTGATTTGAGATTTCATCTGGTCTATCTGTAACTCTTTTAGACAATAGTCCTACTAGGTTGTCTTGAAGTTCATTTAAGCTATCAAGACGCACCATAGTCTTCTTATTCATATTTGTAACAAATAATTGTGCTAAATCTCTATTCTTATCTGCATCAGCTGATTCAACTGCAATTATTTGATTTAAAATTTCTAATGACTCTTCATTTAAACCTTTAGTATCAATAGCAACAAGCGCCGTAGTCCCTTCCGCTTTTTCTTCGGATGAAGCTTTATTAGGCGCTATAGTTTCTTCTAACTTCACCTGATTCATACTTAAATTGCCTCTTCTACTGCTGTAACAAGTTTATTAACAAGTGTTTCTTCTAAGTCTTTTTCAAGTGGATCAATATTGTTTGTAATACTTGCTTTAATAGCATTTTTTAAGTCTTTACTTGGGACGAATTTACATTGCATATCAATTAAATCAACGCTTAATGTACCAATGCCAATATTGATAATTACTGCTTGTTCTCCGGCTAATTTAGCATCATTAATAATACTGCCAATACATAGATTAGCTTTTGAAACAAGCTCAGTAGATACTTTATTTGGAATTTTTAATAATGTTCCAACGTCATTAATTAAGTTTGGTTGTCCGTTCATAACTTTCTCCTAACCATCAATTTTCTTTAATACTGCAAGTGGATCTTTATCATTTAATAACCACACGCTTTTATGAATTTCTTTTACATAAAAGTCATAAGATCTGTCTAATTTGTGCTGAATACAGTGCGCCATTATTTGATATGGTTTATATTTATTAGTAAATAATTCTTTAATAAATAATAAACGTGTTTCAAATGTGCGGTCAGCCTCTGGAAATTTATCGCTTGCCATTTAATTGACTCCTATCTACATTATATTGACGCATTATAGGCAATATTTGTAAATATAAATTTGTAATTTTTTCCAGCTGCTTTGGGGTAACATCTTCTAATCTAGCCTGTGCATCTACTAGCGAATTACCCTCAATATTAATATATTGGTACAATAATAATGCATTTACCATTGTAGCGAATTCATCTTCTGTCGGAATTTTAATTGTTCTTCCCGCAAAATAAGTTAAGAGTCTTGTTAAATTGTTACCGTCTAATAAATAGCATAACTCGCTCAATACTGCATACTCTGGGACATCTTGTAGCTTATAGATTATGAATAGCATAAGCGAGTAGATATCAGATAGATGTAATACATTTAAATTTGCTTTAATACTAGTCTTCATAATCCGTCCTTTCATCATTTTGATTCCATAAGATATAGTCAACTACATCATCACTAATATCTGCGGCATTATGGCATTCCATTATTTCAGTCATAACTGCTGAGTAGAATTCTTTTAATAATATTCTAATATAACTTGACATTGATTTAGGAAGCTTTCATAAGATAATTGTTGGAAGTTCCGGGTCAAGCTTCTTTTTAACTCTAAGTGAATTGATTGTATTGAGCATTAATGAAATCTTAAGTTTTTTATAGTCTGCTGATTTAGGGCTAAACGGTGATTTCTTTAGAATATCATCAATCATGCCGCTGATATTTTGAAACGAATTTATAATATAATTTTTAAATTGTTCATTAACACCTTGGTTAGCCTTAATATGGTCTCGCATTTGCTCTTTAAATGTAAATGCATCGAATTTCTTAGACACGAATTCTTCTGAAATGATTTCTCTGAACGTTTCATTTTGGTATTCGATCTTCATCGGATACAATAATGCTTTTATGTAGTTTAAGCAAGACTTAATTGGCTTGATTTCTTTGCCTTTAATTGTCTTACCTGTGTTTCACAAGTTTTTTCTAAGAGCGAAGTATATTCGATTAGCACTATAAAATGCATATGGGTCATAATCTTGGAAGTTGTTAAACATACACTTCTTTATAGCTAATGCTTTAATTACTAGCCATATATAGTTATATACTTTATCTTCTATCTCCGGATGTTCGCCTGGATTTACTATATTAGGAATGTTAGCATCGATTCATATACACAAGTCGGTATATTTTAAGTTTGCTGGCTTTTTTCATTGCATATATTGTTCTCCTATATTATTTATTATATTATAATTTATTATATATTATATTATACAATATTTAATTTAAAAATAAAATTTTAGCCAATAAGGCTAAAATGTTTTTCATTATAGCACTTAATTTTTTATTATAGTCATTGCATAAAAGGTCTTTAATATATTAATAAGCAGTAATTGTACTAATACCGTTAGTGTCTTTGACTACTTTTACTTCTGAATCTATTTGTAAATCTAAGCTATCTGTATGGTGGCTTACAATAAAAACAGATTCAATATCAGATAATACTGTATTAAATAAATTAAACATTGCTTTACAGGATTTTTTGTCAAGGAAATCTAAAACTTCATCTAATACTAAGATATTTGCACTAGAATTTAAGTAGACGCTTAACATATCTCTTATTGCAAATTGTAAAATTAAATCAACTCTTTGCTTTTCACCACCAGATAAATTATCGAACATCTTGCCTCCATAAGAAATGTCTAATGCATTTCCGTCTATGTAGACATTTAGATCTCTAGTTTCAAAAACGATTTCACTGTAGTCCTTTGCCTTTTTATCTATATAGTTTATTATATTCGTTAATAGATAACCACGGAAATCACGCTTTACCAGTGAGTCCATTTTTTTGACAACTGCTAAATGAGACTGTAATTCTGCTTTGGCTGTATCTGTCAATGTAATTAAGTTTTTTAGGCTTGTGATTGAAGAATTCAAATCAGTGATGCTTTTTGACAATGCTTTTTGATGGGTATCCCAATTAGCCTTATCATACACAAGCTTACTGTATTTTTCTTTTTCAACGTTCAAACTTTGAGTATCATCATTTAATTCATTTATTATATCATTAAACTCTTTTTTAAGCTTAATAATATTTGAATTAATGGTTTGCTCTTGACTTGAAAAGCTTTCATTTATTTCTTTCGTAAAGCCTTGGTGCTTTATTTCTATTTCATTAATTCTTGCAACAAATGGCATCAAGCTTTCTGTCAAGGTCTTTACTTGATTTTCTTGACTAGATGTATCTGGCTTAACAGCACCTGGTAATTTTTGGCCACAGGTTGGGCAAACGTCCTTGACTGCTTTTAGTCTTCTGATTTCAGCATTTAAATTGCTAATTGTAGTTTCAGCTGTTAATTTACTTTGTTTTACAGGATCGATTGCTTCGTGATATTTCTTGAGCTCTTCAGTGATTACTGCCCCTTTTTCTTGAGATAAAGCAATTAGTTCTTTATTCGCTTTGTCAAGTTCATCGTTTTTGATGTTTTTCGCCTCAGTTAATTTTGTAATATCTAGGCTAATAGACTTAATCAATTTATCACTTGCTTCTATGTCAGCTTCGAAATTTGGCTTGACTACAGTATTGAGCTCATTTTCCGCTTTGGCTAGTTCTGATTCTGCCATTTTAAGCTTCGTGCCATTAAGTAATAAACTATCTTCACATTCCCTAATTTTTGCATTTAGTTCATTTTGCCTTGACTCTACCCTCGTCTTGATATCTTCAATCATAAAGTCAGACTTAGTTAGTTTCTCAAGCAATTCTTTACGTCCGCTTGGGCTGAATGATGAAAACTTGTTCGGCATACCTTGCGAAATAATAACAACAGAAGATAAATAATCATTAGTAATGTCTGGCAAAAGATCTGCTAGTTTTTTTTCAGATTCTCTAAAAGTTTTACCTGAAAGGTTAATATTATTTTTTATAATTTCTAAATATTTTGCCATTAATTTATCTCCTTAAACTGTAAACCATTTCGCAATTATTGAATCAAATTTTGTCAGAATGATGTTTATCATAAAAACTATTTTTAGCTTTCGTTATTTTTCGCCTCTTTTAACAATATATTCATCATTATTTACTTTAAAATAAACTTCAACATACATTTCATCTAAATTTTCAATATTAACATTTTGAAGATTGGAAGTAATTCCTCTACTGGTTTCTCCAGTTAAAGCCCAAATAATTGCTTCGAAGATAAAACTTTTTCCACTTCCGTTCGAGAGTGCATTGTCTTTTTTAAAGCTATTTCTGCCTGAGACTAAACAAAAACCTTTGTTTTTTAAATCTAGTTCAGCATGCCCATAACTTCCAAAATTATGCAATATTACTTTTTCAAAGTCTATAAAATTAGTCATTTGTAGTCCAACCTTCTATATTTGTCATAACTAATTGCCAAAAATTTCTCCAATGAAAACTGCGTTCAGAATTATATTTTTTGGCAACTTCTTCTTCTGATTCATCTGTAAGTCTTTCGACTACGCCACCGTTTAACTTGTAATAGTTCATTATGCAGGTCTTGTATTTGTCGTATTCACTTACTGCAGCTACCAAAGTAGCGACTTTCAGATCTGTTGATTCTTGATTTTCAGTGCTGCCTCCATTAATAATATAATGGTCTCTTAAAAATCTTAAGTACATAATAAAATAACTTAGCCCATTGTCTAAAGTAGAAAAATTAGCTTTATGCTCAGCTAATAATTTTTTATTATATTCAGAACGTATTAAATTATAATCTTTTTTAGTCATAATCTTTTATATTATACAATAATGTATTTTTAAATCTATTTTAGCACTTCTGCTAGCTCTTCTTCAAGAATTTTATTGTTTTCTAGTTTTTCTCTGCAACATTCTGCAAACTTCACACATTGGTCAACTGTTAAATCAGTAATGTCTGCTTCCACAGGATTGTCACAAAATTCTCGTGTAATGAAGGTTCTTGCTTCGATTATATTTGGTAGACTCGCTGCCAATTCTTTAGCTTCTGATACTAATGCACTAGTACATTGAATAGATACCACGGCATTATCTTTTAGCCGTCTAAGTTTAGCTAAATCTGCTTTAGTTGTGATTTCTATTTTATAGAAATTAAATGCATACGGGTTCTCAATAAATTTAATTTCTAAAGAATCTGTATCCAGTATTCAGATACCATATTTATAGTTAAAAGAGTCATTTGTAAAGTTGTGTGCTGAAAAACTACCGACATTTAATAAATTATTTGTTACCCAACCTTGATTATGTATATGTCCATTTAAAACTAAATCAAAGTTAGTTGCTAATTCTTCTTTTTCAAATCCAATAGAAGAAACTATTGGGCCATAATTAATGCCTGAAATATCATTGTGTGAAATAAGAATTCTATGTTTAGCTTTATTATTTTTTTCTTTAGGAAAATAGTCAAGTATCGGCTGCCTAGCAGATTCAGGAATATATGGGAGAAAATTGATCTCAGTTCCATCAAGCATAATGGTAGTCGGCTCCGAAATTATAATATTATTATTAAATTTTAAAACTTCAGTCGAACTATAATGTAAATCAATTTCTTCACTTTCATGATTGCCTACTAAAAAATAGTTAGTTAAATCACTAGGCCACTTTATTTCTTGTAATGCTGTTAATTCTTGCTGAGTTAAATTCGGTTTATCAAAAAAATCACCACAGCAAATTGTAGCCTTGCATCCATGATCTTTTGCTGTATCAAAAGCCCAATTAATACTCTTAATAAGTTGTTCTAAACGCTTACTATATTTATAGCCAAATGAACTAATTATAGAGCTCTTTTCATTCCAGTGATTATCACTATGTATCATTATCTTCATATTACATAATATCTCCACGATTTTAATTTTTATTTTGCTTGTTAGCTAAAGCTTATATCTTTTTTAATATTATATTATTTTAAATATTTTTTACTAGTATAAACTAGCTAGTTCTTTATACTTTATATAATACAATAATTTATTTGATTTTTAAGACTTTTACCAAATAAAAAAGAACATAAGTTCTTTTTAATTTTCCTCTAAATACTGCGCTGCTAAACAGGCCATTTTCGTTAATGTTACAAGCTGGTAGCTTCTTAAAATGTCATGAATGTCTCCAGCATAGCTTTCTTTGGAATCTGCTTGAGTAATTGCTTCAATTTGTTCGTCTGTAAATTCAAAGAAATGCTTGGCCACCATATAAGAGCTAAAACCTAAATCACCAAAAGTAGGTCTAACTTCTTTGTATTTATAGCTTTTAACTACTTGCCATTTTCCATCAATCAATTGGTTCTTATCATATTCTTCATAAAGCATTGCACGATATAAGTCTTTGAATAAGGCAACTTTAATAATGTCTTCTTGTTTATATTTACCTGGGAAATATGCATTAGCGAGTTGAGACAGTTCATAATATATGTCTAAAGCATATTGGCATAGTCCACCTCGATAGGCTCTAAAGTAAGTTGCAGTAGCTGGCTGATTGAAATAATCAATAGAATCCAAAAATCTCGAAAACTCCGTCAAATCTACGTTTAATTTAGTCAAAAGCTCCATAAATTTATGTTTATTTTCGTAAATAGTTTCTGCAGAAATCATTATAATTTACCTCCTTGAATTAAACAATTACCGACAGTTGTAATACTTCGTTTTGTATGATGCTTCGTACATTCACCAATAGCATAAATATTAGGTACTCTAGTGGTTTGATGTTGTGTATTAATCTTAATATATCCATCGCTGTCAACCTCAATTATTTTTGGGTCTACACCACTTACACAAGGCTTTCTACCAAGAGCTAAAATTAATGCAGAACAATTAATTGTATCGTATGTATCAAGAGTAATTTCGATCAATTTGCCTTCTTTGTTATTTTTACTTGACGTAATATTGCAGTTAGGTAAATGAACAATATTTGCAGTGTCATTAAGCTTTTTGATAAGTCTTGCATCGCAATTAAGTTCGAATGTACTGCTGCATAAATATACATACTTAAATTTTTTAGATAACGCTAATGCAAAATTAACTGCATCGCTGCTATTTCCATAAACAACAGCTGGCTTATTCTTAGGGTTAATCATTATATCACGCGGGCTATAGCATATATTTTTATTGTTTTTGAACTTGTCTGTGGTAGACTTAATAGGGCTGCCACCTGTTGCTATAACTAAGTTTTTACCAACTACTAACTTACCACTTTTTAAAGTCAAAATAATAAGCCCATGATTAAAACTTGAGAATATAGATTCTTCTTGTATAAGCTTTGTATCTAGTAGTTTATCTGTGTTTTTGACAAAGTTAAAATGCTTGCTAACTATCGCTACTTTCATATCTGATTTTTTAGCTTTAATATATTCAGCTAGAGCAATACCATCTGTTGAAGCTCCTAATATAACTATGTCAAATAATTCATTTTGTTGCATAAAATATACCTTATTATATTATACAGCTTGATTTTGGCTATTTTTAATATAACTTTCTAAAATTTCTTTGTGTCTTTCCATACCTTCCCACTTGTTTGCAACATTATAATTTTCTTTTTCTTTTGTCCAAAGTGAATGATATGGACATCTATTATGAGCATTTGGATCCTTTGGTTGATTTGGATTTGTAGCGCAATAAGTGCACCAATGACATAACGGACTTGGATTTGGCTTATATTCGCCATTTTTAATTCCATTAAGAAGTTCTTCAATTTTCTTCATACCGCGGTTCATATAGCCTTTTGTTCCAACTGCTTGAATTATATTGCAAAAAGGAAGATCATATGCACAGCTAATTTCTTCATTTAAAACCCCATACATTTCTTTGACAGCTTTTGTATAAACTACAAATTGAAGTGGAGTTGGAACATCTTTATCATCAGCTGGTTTTGGCCAAGTCTTAATATCTTGACAAATATACTCATTAGTAATTTTATTTCTAAATAAGCGGTCAATTTTGCCTGAAAAAGTAAAACCCATTAAATCGTATTTAAATGGAATTTCAGCTCCGACAATCTCAAGCTCAGGGTGTTCCTTCACATAAGTCTCAAGACGATAAATACCTTTTTCAAGATATTCATAAATTTTTTCTTTATAAAGTCTATCAGTTTTATCTTTTTCTAAAAAGTCTTTTGGAAACTTGTGCTCAATTTCCATTGTCTTTATGATAATGTTATTTTTAAGAGCGACATAATCAATTAAAAGACCATCTTTGATAGCATTGGCAATTTTTTCTTCAGTATCGTGAATCATAGTTCCGACATCTAAAGCAATGCCAGGTGTGCTAATATAAGGGCCTTCAACATATTGTAATAAAAATTTCCAGCCACATTGTTTGTAGCAGTCCATCTTTGAATATGACATTTTATTATTTATCATTTTTTAGTTCTTCTTTCCGTTCAGTTTGAATTTCTTGTAAAAAATTGATTATATCTGTTAAACAGCTTACATCATAGACAATTTGAGGGTTTGACTCAAAAACATACTTATGCCAAGCTGGGTAAAAATAAATAACACCTAGACTATCTAAAGTGATTTTATTTTTAACTTCATATATTGGTGTTTTTCTTCTACCTTGTTTAATATATTTATCAAAAACTAAATATTTACTTTCCATAAGGCATTCATTATAAAATTGTATTTGCAATTAAGTAATCTATCTGTGCCTCTTTAGATATGTCTAATGAGCCTGTTTTGAGCTTTAAATCAATACTTGATAGAAACTCTAACAACATCTTTAAACGGCTCTCTGGGAAGTTACTCCAGTCTTTTCTTAATCGATACATATATTTATCATTAATACCGATTTCAGAAGCTGTTTTACCGCTATTTTGCGTCACAAGAATAATGTTTTTAACTTTTTGTAAAGTAGCTCCAACTATCTGCATTAAATCAAAATTTAAATTTTTATGCTTCAAGAATTCTAGTACAAAAGGCTTGTTATTTCTAATAATTGCGTCAGCTAAGTCAAAAATACTAACTGAATATAAATCGCTGTCTGGGCTAAATCTAATTGCATTTAAAACTGATTTTTGTTCTGAAGCTGGAAATAATTTAATCTTGTCTACTTCATTAATCATCTTATAGATATTACCATCTGTAGCTTGATAAAGCCAATCTAGTTCGTCATCATTCAAAACAGGGCAAATAAGTTTGATATATGATTTAGTTTGCCAATCTGCTAATTTAGCAACTTCAATAATGTAGTCTTCTACTAATGGTCTGACTTTTTTATCTATTTTATTACAAATAACTATTGTATTTTTTAGACTAGAATAATCAATTAAAGCCTCTTCAAAAGTATCAACTTTCATTACTTTCAATTCATCAGTTGAATTTAAAACTAATGATAGAGCAGAAGCTTGATCTTGAAGTGTATTAATTCTAGTTTTAACTAAATTATTTATTTCACAAATAGCATCAACATATTGGTCTGCAATAAAGCTGTTTTCGCTACAAAGAAAAATAATAAAATCATCTGGAATATTTTGAGCTTCAATACTTTTCTTTAAATCAATTAAAGTCATTATCGTGCCAACCTCCAAATATTATCTAAATAGTTTAATAAAAATGCTTCTTTTGCAACATTAATGTTTAATGCTTTTGCTTGTTGTCTAATAGTATATAAGTAAATCTTAAAACTTAATTCATTATTATTTTTCTTATAATCATCAAATGCAGCATAAGTCATTAAATCAAAGAATAATTTAAAATCAATTTTCTTAGCATCATCTTTAAAATTAATCTTAGTAATAATACTTAAAGTATTTGCATAGTTTGCTTTATCAACTGAGCTGATAATTGCTCTACATAAATTAAGTGCTTGATCTAAATTATCAGCAGAAAGCTCTAATAATTGACCAGGTGTCTTACATATTTCATAAGCAATTTCATCACTACAATTCACAGCCCAATCAAATTGCTTTAATTGCTCTGGAGTATAGGGTTCAAAAACATATTTAACGCATCTATTTAAAATAGTTGGTAAAATTCCAACTGTAGATTCAGCCATTAAAATAATATTCATATACATAGAAGGCTCTTCAATAAGCTTTAAAAACTTATTTTGGTCTTTTTCAGTAATGTCCTTTAAATCAATTAAATACATTTTATTAATTGGGCATTGATAATATTCAATAAGTTTTTCAGCAGTAGAATCAGGCTTTACTATAACAACTTCTAAATCTAATTGTTTAGCAAAAGCATTGGCTATCCATGATTTACCACAACCACTTTGTCCCAAAAATAATATAGTTTTTGGAGCAGTTTCTAAGGTATAGCCTTCTAAAGCTTTAACTAATTTTTCTTGTCCAATAACTGCATTCATTATCGACAGGCCCTCAATAAGTATGCTTCAATTGTTGATTTATAAGAAGTATCATATTTAATTTCAGTTTTGATATTAAGTAATAAATCAGCAAAAGCTTTAAACCAACTTAAGCTATTATCAATTTGAATTGTCTGCTTAACGGCTGGCTCCAAATAAGCAGGAATATTAGTTAATTGCATATTTTTGAATAAAATATACTTAGTTAAATCTAAAATAAACTCTAAATATGAATTAATAAATGTCTTTAAATCATTGCCACTATTATAAAGCTTTTCAATAATTTCTAAAGCTTGATCTTCATGCTTATCTTGTAAAGCAACAGTTAATCTAAACATTGCTTCATATGAAATATCTGTCAAAATAAGCTTAGCATTTTCTGGGCTAAGATCTTTTGAATAATTAGAGCATTGTTCAAGTTTCATAATAGCGTCACGCATACAGCCATTAGAAATCTTGCTAATTAAATCACAAGTTGCTTCATAATTAGTAAAGCCTTCTTGTTGACAAATATAAATTAATCTATTTTTAATAGTCTCAGTATCAATTTTTGTAATATTATAGCGTTGAATACGATTTAAAATTGTAGGTGGAAGCTTATTTGGTTCAGTTGTGCAAAACATGAAAATGGCGTATTCAGGGGTTTCTTCTATGGATTTCAAGAACGCTTGCCATTGAACGATAGTGTAAGACTGACATTCATCGATAATAAATACCTTGTATTCGCTGTCTAAGCTTCTTTCATTAGCTGAGTTAATAATAGCCCTAATTGTTTCGATATCACGTTGGCTTGCAGCATCTAACTCAATAGGCTGACCTAAGCCTTGATTAATAGCATTAGCAAATGCACGGGCGCAACTTGTTTTACCACACCCAGAATCACCTGCAAAAAGATAAGCATGTTTAAAATTCTTTTGTTCTATAGCTTTTTCTAAAATCTTGGTTGTAATAGACTGACCACAAATTTCAGAAAGTGTACGTGGTCTATATTTAACAGCAAGTGATTGACTCATATTATTTAACTCCTATTCTATTGTAAAACTAAAATCTATGTTGTCTACGTTTATTTTATTGTAACATACCTTAAAATGATAGTTATTTTTTCTTTTAGAAATTAGTTTCATTTGATAATCTTTATCTTTTTTCCATCCATATTTTGTAAAAAGCATATTTTCAATATAATATTCTGGAAGGTCTTTGTCATTAAGTAATACATATTTACCTGTAGATATACCCATAAGCAAATCTGTTACTTTATTTACGAATTTTTCATGTTTTTGTTTATTTTCTTTCCAACCCATAATGACCTCCTATTAAAACATAGCTAATTGAGTAATCTGTTCAGTCGGTAGCCAGCCAGACCACAGAATATTTGTATCTGATTTTGTGTCAATATTAAACACCAAACTGTCAACATAAATCATCTTACCAAGCATCTTATTTACATATATTTTTAAGTAAGCGCTTTTCGGTGATGATCCATTGTTCCAATTTGTAGCTAAAACAGTACTGTTATTATTTACTAACTCATTTGCTACCTGAATTAGATACATTTTGCCGATATTGAACTTTGGTTTAGAATATTTTGGAATATTAAAAACACCAGTCGTCTCGTTGAAGTGCGACAAATCTGCATATGAACATTTTTTAAGCTGTGCTTCTACAATTTTACTTCTCATATTATAGTATTCTACTTTATATTATACAATAAAAGGGCCAGCATTTTTGGCCCTGTTTTTAAACAAAGTTGTGCCTATATTAACAATCTTCATTCTTAGCATTCATATAGTCTATAAAATCAATCATTAAATTTTCATCAATAATATAATACATTTTTTGATTTGGACCAAAATTAAATGCTACAATGCCATAAGGCAAGCCACGAAATACTGCCTCTTTAGTATTTTTTTCAAACCATTCTTTTTGAATAGAAATAGACTTTGAATCAGTCATTTTAGTTTTACATTCAACTAAAAATTTTCCAGCAACAACATCTCCAGGTGCCCACATAGTTGCGCCACTATTTGGCTGTCTTTGTCCACCAAGAGCTTTAGCAACTTGATCTTCTTGAGCCTTTGATCTAGCTCTTGTTGGCGTTGGTTTCTGACCTTCTTTAATTCTTTCTTTATGACCAATAGCCATCTTCTACCTTTCTACCTGGTCTTCTAGCTACTTGTTTAGCATCTCTATCTGCCCCAATAGCGTGTTTTCTTACTTTTTTGGTAAATAAGTGTTTATAATCAATTTTAATAGCCGCTGCTTGACCAAGTAACATTGTAAGCAAGTTCATTAAAAACATTTTCTGTTTTATCGCTGCATCTCGATGTGTACTTGCAAAATTAGTTGTTTCAAAAAGATTATTTAAATATTTTGCTAAAGATGCCAATACGTCAGCAGCTAATTCTAAATTTTCATCGGTAAATATGTCAGCTAGATCTTCTTTTGACAAGCCAGTTTCTTCTGCTACTTTTTGCATTACAAGGATTTTTCTATCATATCCCTTTAAATTAGCATGTTTATTTTCTTTATGATCAATAGCCATTTATTTACACCTCTTAATAGTATACAATATTTATTTTCTTAAAGTTATATAATACTTTTTACTGCCTGCTCCAAATAGTCGATACTTGCAATGACTGTTATTATAGTGATAATTTTTTGGACTACGCACAACGACTTTACCAGTATCTAACATATACTTAAGATCTGGCCCAGTATATCCGACAAAATGCATTCCAAGCATCTCATAAGATTTGCCGTCAAATTTATTAAAATCACAATAGCTAAACACACCAGAGGGCTGATAATCTTGAACAAAATGCTTGAATAGCTTGCTTACGCCACCAACTACAATATTATTTGATCCAGGGCATCCACGAATTATTTCCCAGGTATCGTCTGTTGTTAAATTTTTGTTGTACTTAGTACGACTGAATGACATAAGCTGAACAAGCTCACCGTTGTAAAACAATCCATAAGTTACTTGTGCATTTCGGTGCCCTTGCATATGTGTTTTTTCATTAAATGCTTTTGCTTCCTTATTCGAAATGCGTCGTACTTCACAAGCTCTAGCATATATTCTAGTAGTATTAACAGCAAATGCTATGTTAAAAAACTGTTGCAGCTTTTTTCGAGTTGCAGGATCTTGCCATTCATACTCCCATATGTGAATAAGGCGAATACCATACTGTGCAGCTAACTTTGATTTTTCCAAGTGATAATTTTTAGGCTTGCACTGATCACTGTGCCAATAATTACCATTAAACTCAATTCCAATAGCTTTTTTAGGAATATAAATGTCTATCTCCTGCCCGCCAAGTGCAGATCGATCGTTTCTTAGGACGTTTTCTTTTCCAACCAGCCCAGCTATATAATTGGCTAAGTCATCTTCGCATAAAGACAAGCTCGCGTCAGAAAAAGCAAATATGCCAGGTTTATAGCCTAGTCCATAATAACTAGCTAGTCTACGATACATTGTATAAGCAATATTATATTTTTCATATAATTCTGCAAGAGGAAGCTCTTCATAGTCTTTTGAAAATTCATTTTTATCTATACGTGATAATACAGATTCAAATGATTCATGCTGCTTCGTTTTTCGCTCAATGCCGAAATATAATAATATAGCTCGTAAATTATTCGTATTGAAATGTTTGCTTGTTTCAGCAAAAGTATGATTAGCATAAAAAGTCTGAAGCTCAGTTCTGTCTATTCTAGCTATTGCCACTGACAGCGACTCTGGTGCTGGCTTATCAAAGCTTAACCCATTGCGTTTCAATATGTTTTTTAGCGTCGTGATGTTAGATATTCCAAATTCCTTTGCTGTTTCTGCTAGTGTATGACAGTTACCAAATTTAACAAGCTTGACTAGATTTATATTATAATCATCTATATACTTTAGTCGAAAACCTAAACCCAGCTTGTTTTTAAGATAGCTAAGTTGGCGGCAAGTTACAGCATACTTTGCCATAAGCTCTTTTTGTGTAAGGTTAGCACAATCAATTTTAAACTCATCTTTGTTTATGCGCTCCATAAGTTTTTGTAAAGTATCTTCAACAGGAATATGCTTTTTATATGGAACCTTTTTGTCTATGCCAAGTTTCTTAAGTGTACGAAGCATCTGCGACTTTGATACGCCTAAAAATTTTGCGGTCTCTAAGTTAGAATGTGAATAGTAATAATCTGCTAAAGTTTGTTTATCTATGTTATTCATGTTTTTATTAAAAATCATCTACTTATTTTAGCAGATGATTTTAGCATAAGATTTAAAATAATTTGGTACCTTATTAGTTAAGCTCACCAGGCTGCGCGGTAACTAAAGTTTCTTGCTCATCGATTTCAGCTGCTGCACGTTCATCTAATAATTGACCATAAGAGGCATCAGAGGCACTAATGAATCGATTAAGCATAGCTAAATATTCATTTTGGAACTTAATATTTGATTTAATATAATTAATTAAGTCTTGCTTTTTACCTCTAAGCTGATTACCGTTTTCATCTAAATAAAGCTCACCTGTTTCTAAATTAATTAGCTCATATGTAACATTATTTACTCTATGAATAAAATCAAACGCTAATGCAATTTCAAGCAAATCATTAACCCAGTCTAAGCCTGTAGCATAACGGTAAGTAATGAAACCACCACCACGATTACATGGCGCAGTCTTATTCTTCATAATTTTAAACTGTAAACGGAATCCATCAGCACCTTCACCATTAGTTGCACCACAAGCATCCATATTATCGCCTTGGACCCATTTTCTTGTACCAAATCTAACAGATACTGATGAGTAGAATCCAGGAGCTCCACCACATGGTTCTTTCCACTTTTGAATACCAGTGAATGTTTTACCATCATCTCTAACTTGATTAATCATAATAAAGATATTGCCTTTAGCTGCAACCATATCTGCCATAGAAGCACAGAATGGATATAAAGATTTGGCCATAGTAGCTCTCATACCAGAGTCTTTAGTTAAGTCATTTTCTAAAACCGCAGCTGGAATTAAAGCTGGTAGTGAATCTAAGACAATCATACCAATATCATCAGCCTTTTGGAACTCAATAATCATATCTAAGATTTGTTGACCAGATAAACCATTAGGGCTAACATAATAAAGTTTAGATAAATCAATACCATTCATATTGGCTTGGAATTTTAAGTCTAATGAATGCTCAACATCAACATAAACACAAGTCTTTTCTGGATATTTTCTTTGATATGCTCCAAGCTCTGCACAAGCAGCAGTTGTTTTACCTGAGTGTGGAAGCCCTGAAAAAACACAAAGTCTACGTTCCGGAAGCCCTCCAAATAAAACATAATCCATGCCCAGCGCACCAGAAGCTAATCTTTCATATTCTGGTCTGATGTTGCTAATAATAGCTAAGTTATCATCTTTATACTCACGATTTAATTTTTTTGCTAATTCTGCTATTGTTGCCATTAATTATTCTCCTTTATATCTTCAATCATTTGTGGAAATGCATACATAAACTCATCACACAGTCTATTTAAATCAGACTGCTTTAATGTTTTTACATTATTATTTTTAATTTTTAAATAAATGTCTGTCATATAATTTTCAGCAAACTCCACAAGCACATCATTTAAGTCTTGTTCTTCCCAGCCTAAAAAGTCAATGGTCATCTTAAATTTATCTATCATTAATTATTCTCCTTAAAATTTATTTGGATTCACATATGCTTGACCAGCTGTTACTGGAATTTCAGCAGTAGAGCCCATGTTCATAAACTTAGCCTCAGACATACGAGACATTAAGACAGAGGTAAGAGCAGAAACAAGTCTATGTAATTGATCAAGTTTAGTTTTAAGTAAATTAGCAACTAAGTTATATAAAGCCTCAGCAACAACTTCTGAAGCGTTTTCTACTGTTGCTAGTTTATCTTTAACTGCTGCAGAACCTTCTAGTTTATTAAAACTAACAGCAAACTTTTCTTTCTGTAAAGTTTCTGCTAATTCAGCTTTTAAAGCTGCTTTTTCTTTAGTCTCGCTAATTTCAAAAGCCTTTAATTGAAGCTGTAAGATGTAATCTCTAATTTGTTCAATAGATAAAGCATTTACATTTGAATTAATCCTATTAACTAATTGATTAATAGGATCAAACATTGGTTTTAACATGCTATTAGCGATTTCTACCAATTCGCTATAAGTTGTTTCTACATTAGTTAAAGCATTTTCTAATTTTACATTCATACTTATTTTTCCTTACCTAGCCAATAAATATTTGTAGTATCTTGACCATTTTTAATTTTATTTACAGTATCATCAATAAAGTCTATAAATTCTTGTGTAGCATGCCCTTTCCACAAAGAGCTGTGTTCGTCTATTTCTTCTTCTTTAATAACATATAAATCAGATAAATTTATAAGGTTTTTAGTGTTATAACATGGTCCCTTTGCTATTATACTAGCATAATTATCTATATAAATATTATTTGGAAATTTTTTATTATTATAATTAGCCTTTTCAATTCTTGAAGAGATCAAATAGCCCTTAAAAATACGATGTCCAGGCTCTCCAATAGCATTTTCTATAATAAAAACCCTATGCGGTGTTAAGATATCTAGCCCAACAGCACGTTCTGAAACTCCATTATTTGCCATGATAATGTCACCTTTGATTATTGGTCCAAATCTATTATAATTATAAACTTCAGTGAGCATACCATCATAATCTAATAACAAGTCATCTAAATTAGGCTCGATTTCCCAGCCATAGTCATGGTCTTTAATTAAATCTGCATAAGTCTTGTTATTTATAACACTATCTTTAGCTAAAACATTTTCGAGCTTTGCATTCATTGAGAACTTCCTCCTTTAATAAATATGTATAATCTGTGTCTAAAAATGTTCTTAGTTTTACAGATGGTAATTCTATTATATAATACGATTTATCTTCAAGCATTTTTAAACTAATTGAAGCATGTCCGTCTTTTTTTATTCTTAAAGCTTCTGCGGCTGGAACTGCAATAACTTTATCAAACTTTCTGAACCATACTATAATATATGGCTGAACATCTTTGAGCCCGATAAATTCTTTTAAGCCATCTGTTCTGTCAAGTTGTGGTATTTTAGCAAAGTTAATTGTTCCTTCAAGTGTTTCTTTACATTCGAGCATTCACAAATATCCATTATTCATTGCCAAGAAGTCACATGGGTTTTGTGATGTCGTCTTATACCCGGTTACTTGATCCTTAAGCCTAAATAGAAAAGTGTTTGGAAAACACTTTTTCCAATCACCTTTGAATTTTTGCTCGAATTTTTTTCCATAGATAGACTCGCTCATGATTAGTTTTTCTTACACTCAGGAACTAAATTGCTGATATTTCCACGAACGAATACGACTGATTTATGATTGCCACAATTCATTGTGACATGTTCGCCTTTGCAGGAATCAGTAATTAATTTAACGTCAGCTAAGTTAATATCCATTGTATAGCTTTCGTCAACATAACTGCCATTTTCAACTGTAACAGTCTCCATATTACCAAATTTATCTTTAATGACTAATTCATTATTGTCCATAATCATTGTCGCAGGAATAAATGCCATATTAACTTTATCAACGCTGTTCTTTGTAAATAACATTAATCTATTGATAGCAGCAGATACTTCTTTAGCTGATAATACTACATGATGACTATAAGCTTCAGAGATAAAACGTTTTGTAGCAATGCATGGCCCTTGGACTTTATTAATTAAATCATCATCGCTAGTGATTACTGCAGCTAAATAAATGTTTGAAGTTTCTAAAGTAATCTTAGTTCTAGTGGTTCCATTTGGAAGTGGATCTTGCCCTAAGCTAAATAAAACATCATCTTTAAATAATTTGAATAATTTGACGATTTTCTCATTTAACAAGAGTTTTACAGGCTTTTCTAAAGTAAAACTATTGACACAGGCGCCAGTTGTAAATGTAAAACAGCCTGTTTCATCAATGTAATACATCTTTTGAAGCTCATTGACTTCCATCTTCTTAACTTTTGCTAGCTCTTTACTATTGACGTTTAAAATACTATCTAAAATATCAAAACTAATCGGCATTTCAACAGTCTTATTGCTGATTTTAATAACTGGTAAGCTCATTAACTTATCATTATCATAAATCATTGGTAGTTTATACTTACTCTTGCCACAAGTTACAATTAAAGCATTACCTTCTGTATTAAGTTTGAACTCTTCAGCTGTAATTTGTGAAACAAGGTCCAAGAAAAGCGACGCATCGACAGTAGCAGCAAAGCTAGTTTCTTCTGTGAGTTCATATTTAATGGAGACGTAAAACTCCCCGTTCGTCACATTTAAGAATAAGCTAGCACCTTTAGCAACTACTTCTAAGTTAGCTGCATTTTCGTCTAAACTAACCGCTTCTTTAATTTTATTTGCAACTTCAGCAAAATCTTTTGTTTTAATAATCATTATTTTATCTCCTTAAAACTCTAAGTCAGCACCATTATTAATAGCGTTATCAATAACGGCTTTACTTAGCTCGCTATGTGTATTATACAATTGTTCCATAGCAATATCGTGTGGAACTTTTTTCTTTTCTAATTTTTCAAACTCGTCTCTAAGAGCGACAGCAGCTTCATCAGCATACCATCTTGAAACGTTGTATGGATCGCATTTCATAGGCACGTTGATATAAGGCTTAGCTGTATCAATCATGATTTGAGGTAGTCTTTGTTCAACTTGATCAGCATATAAAGCTGGACATTCGACTAGGACTTCATCATGAACGGTAATAATTAAATGTGCATCAAGCTCATTTAAAAGTGGATCTCTATCAATATTAATCATAGCTAATTTAGTTAGAGATGCCGCACCACCTTGAATACGAGCATTAAAGCATTGTCTTTCAGCTTGGGCAATTTTACCTGTATTTGCACCAATAATAACACCTTCAGTTAAAGCCTCTTTAGCCAATGTTTCATAGGCTTTATTGCTCATTTCACCATTTGGGGTATATTCTTTGGTAAAATCTGGATGCTTTTCATTCCAGCTAGCAATACGCTTCTTTTGGGCTTCTTGAGACTTTTCGATCATCTCATTGACTTTGCTTTTCCACTTAAGAACAAGTGGATCACGCTGGTCATCTCTATTTGCACAACCTAAAAATGGGTTAAAGTTTGCAATTTCATTATTATCTTTAAGATGAACTGTATATTTTGGTAAGTTAATTTCTGGTAAATGTCTTCTACGACCAGCCCAGTCTTCAACATAGCCGTTTTTCTTTAAAAATTCTTTAGAATTAGCAATAGCTTTTTCTACACCATGGAACTTTTTGAAGAACTTAGCTAATAGAAGCTCACCATCATCAGCAGACTTGCCCATATTAGAGCCTGCTGTAGCACCAGACATGCCATAAGTAGCAGCCAATTGAAGGACTTTTCCAACTTTACGTCTTTCTTTACCTTGTTTATTCATATTGGTCTTATAACCGCAAATGATTTTCTTTCCATTTTCTTCAATTTCAGTGCCTTCTGGATAGAACTCAAGATTATCTTCATATTTATTATCAAAGGCAGATTGTGCAATAACTGCATATAAATCTTGGCCTTTCATATAAGCATCAATCATAGTCTGATCCTGACTTACGAAGCTCGTTAATCGAGGATCAGCTATTCCTGAGCAGAATAATCTGATCCGATGATTTTAAATCTTGTTCTGGTATTAATTTTTCTACTCATGGGTTGGCACCACCTCCTTTCAATTTATAACTACTATTTATTTTATATTATACGATAACTGTAATTTATATTTTTTACTTCCAGCACCATAAATTTTTGCTTTCGCAGCATTTTTTAATGCAGCGTGCTTGCCTGGGCATCTATTTACGACCCGCCCGTCTTTTAACAGCCATTTCATATCTGGCCCTGTATAGCCTATAAAAGTCATTCCAGCGTTTTCATAGGATTTGCCATTAAATTTATTAAAATCGCAGTAGCTAAATATCGTTGCTGGATGATGATGTTCAATGAAATACTTTAGTAATTTAGAAACTCCACCAATAACTATATTATTACTGCCTGGGCAGCCTCTTATAATTTCCCAATCATTATTTGATTTTAAATTTTTATTATATTTAGTGTGTGAAAAGCTCATTAATTGTACTAATTTATTTTCATAAAATAACCCATAAGTTATTTGGGCATTCCTATGACCTTGTAAATGAATTTGGGCGTTTAATACACGTGCTTCTTTATTAGTAATTTGTTTAATTGTGCATTTTCTAGCATAAATTTTATTATTACAGCGACCAAGTGCTATATTAAGCATCATTTTTATTTTTCGCTGCATAATTGGGTCGGTCCATTCATACTCATAAATATGAATAAGGCGTATACCAGCTTGCTCTGCTAAAACTGATTTATTAAAATGATAGTTTTTATTTTTAATTAAGCTGCTATGCCAATAAGTTCCATTAAATTCAATAGCTAATTTTTTGCTTGGAACATAAATATCTAGCTCATAAGGGGCAAGAGCTTGTCTATCATTTAAAATACACAAGTCTTTACCGATAAAATCAGCTATTTCTTGTTCATAAAAACTTGTATTAGACGTTGCTGTATCAATATAATCAAATAAATCTAGCCTAGAAAGTAAACTATATGCTAAGTTATGCGAAATATTTAGCTTAGCTGCTAGCTGCATAACAGTATTTTGTGGAAGCTCACTAATAATTTTTTTCGTAAATTCACGGTCATTATAACATTTAAAATATAATTGAAGTTGAGCAGAGTCATTTAGTGCCTCTAAGTAGTTAGCTTTCCAACTATCGTGTGATTTTTTAAACACTTGCTGTTCTTTAGCTGCTTCTGAGCCAAGAAAAGTAGTCGTTCCGTACTTTTTAATACAGGTATCTGATGCTTTTAGTCTATTTGTAAACACAGCATCATTATATTTTTTTAATTTTGTTTCTTCTGCAGCTTTCTTAACACTATCTAATTGAAAAACATTTGTTACACCGTATTTAGTAAATAAATTTTGCTTTTGTTTTGTTTTTCCAAGTTTTTCAGTAACTTCCTTAGAGTGTAATGTGATAGATGCTCTTTTTAAAATAGTTTTAACTTTTGCACTGGTCAAATTAAAAGCATTTGCAGTTTCAACTAGTGTATTAGGAGTATTATAAAAATCAATTATTGTCTGTATTTCAGAGCTAGATAGCTTTTCATACCATTTTTTATCTTGCTTTATAGTATAATTAACTTCAAGATCACGTAAATTTAGTAAATAAACTAAAAAATACTCTTTTATATTACAGGCAGCACAGGTATCTTCAACTGTTTTAAATTCAGAATACTTTAAATAAATATTATTTATTTGTTCTTCTGAGTAACAGTCATAACCGTCTTGTTCTAAATGCTTTAATACCTCGGATTCAGCACTGCTATGAGGCAAAATATTATATTTATTTAATAAAATAGATAAAGCACTTCTTGCTAAACTAAACTTTCGCATAGTAGAGCAAAAAGTGTGATTTTTAAAATATTTAAATATATTATTTTTTTGTTCGTCAGTTAAATTTTCGGCAATACTTTTTCTATTCCTCATATTTAAATAGTCAAATAATAGTTTTTGGTGTTTTTATCATAACTTAACGCTTGTAAAGCTTTCGGTACACCATCAACTAGTATTAGGTCTCCTTCAGTTAAATCTCGGCAGTATTTATAGCCATTAGTAGTTTCAACTTCAGTAATTTCAGGCACCACAAATGGCTCATTATCTTCTGCTTCAATTAATTTAGCAGAAACTTTTGCCTTAAAAAGCATACGAATTTCTGGATTATGTGAAGGAATGTTTTGAATATTTATGCCAGAAATCTCGACCGCCTTGTTATCTTTATCTAAATATTTCCACTTACCACCTGAAGAATAACGACCTGTATCAGTTCCCATAGAATTTAATCTAAATCTAATACGGCCATCAGTCCAGTGATTGGCTAATTCAGGAATAACATCAATATATGTAGTAATTAATTTAACAATACCACGTCTTTCAACTAATAAACTACAAATCTCTAAATCTGGCATCTTCTCATGAATTGCTTCTAATTCATCTTCACCAGTGGCTCTAGGATTCTTTTTATTAACTTCTGGAGCTTTAAGAATGTCGTAAAAAAGAATAGCTAATTGAACTGGAGATGCTAAGTTAATTGGATCTCCAAGTTGTTCAGATTTTGGTTTAGTTTCTTTATAACGCTTACCGTCAGCATCAATTAAGTTGTATGTTTCTTCGATCTTTTCTTGAGACATCTTAGACTTCTTAGGAACATATGTCTTAGTCTTTTCATTTGCTTCAGGTGTTAAACGCCATTCATCTATTTTATCTTTTAAACGTCCAAGTTCGGCATCAATTTTTTTATCAATAAGAGCTAATTGATTATTATACTTTTCTTTAAGTCTTTCGCCAAAGTCTTTATCAATACAAACGCCACACATCTCCATTTTGGCTGTAACTTCAACGATAGGCATTTCAATATTCTCAAAAACCCATTTAAGCTTTTGATTATCAGCGCCTTCAAAAAATGGTTGTTCCCAAAGATAAATCTTATCAGTCATCATTGAGTCTGTAGCAGCATATAAAGCAAATATTTCAGGATCAACAAAAGCATAAGGAACATTTTCAAATAATCCTTCAATATCATATTTAGCTTGCTTTGGGTCGATTAGAGTAACATATAAGTATTTTAAGCTTGTACGCTTTTCACTGTACAAGTTTTCATCAATTAACCTTGCTGCAATAATGGTGTCCCAGTCAGGCTTAACTGCAATATTACAAGAATGACTGATAACTTCATAATCGAATTTACCGTTATGCATAATAACTTTAACTTTATTATCTAAAACTCTTTGTAATTGAGCTTTACAGTCTGCATAAGTTAATTGATTTGGCAAAAGTTCACCAGTTTCATAATTGACATGTTTAATTGGAATATAAGCTTGCTTTTGCCCTGGAACATATAAACATAAACCAACCATTTCTGAGCTCATTGCATCAGTAGTATTATTGGTTTCAGTATCGATAGCAATTCTACCTACTTGAATAGCAGCATCAATATAAGCAGAAAAGTCACTAAGACTTCTTATAACCACTGTATTTGTTCTTTGTGGCCCTAAGGTCTTAATGACTTTTTCTTTAATAATTGCAAGACGTTCTTCAATGGTAAGTTTCTTGGAGGCCAAAAGCTTTTCTGTATCAGACTTCGCCGATTTTTTAGACTCGCCTGATGCTTTTTTGACTAGTTTCTTGACATCAGACTTAGTTTGTTTAATATCAACATCAAAATCTGCTCCAAATAATCCTTCCATTACAGTCTCCTTTTATTTTAATTAGAATGAGAATCCGCTAAAGTTTCTAGCTGGACGCTCGGTTGCAGGCTTTTCTTCAGCAGCTGGGGTAGCTGCTGGTTGAGCAGCAGGAGCAGGCACAGCTTCTGAGGTCGTGCCTGAAGCTTGCTCAACAACTTTGTCATCAGCAGGTGTTATAGTAGCCTTGTATAAGTTCTTAGGCTCAACTACAGATTTAGCTTCTGTAGTTGGAAATACACCAGTATCAACATAAGCTTGAAGATCAGCAGCAGACTTTTCCCAATAGCTGTGTTTATTGATACTGAAGTTATTGAATGCACTGAAATCAACAGGAACTGTTTCAGGCTTATCATAGAGTGGAATATAATCAAGTGAGTACTTAGTGTCTTTACCAGTACCGATACGACGAATCTTAAATACATGATCAGCTAAGCTACCATAATCACGAAGCTTAGAAGCGAGCTCTTTAGAGAATCCTGCAGGACGTTCCCAAACAACTGGAACAGCAGCAGAGAAAGCTCCAGTAGCAGCATCTTTATAAGAAACAAGCATTAAGACATAAACAACTTTGCTTGCTTTGCCAATAACATCATGGCCTTCTGCAGCAGCTTTACAGAATGGACAAGCATCAGAATAAGACCCAACTTCATTTAAACAACTAACGGGGGTAAAACCTGTGCCTAACCCTTCAAATTTTTTGCCGAAAATAGGCTTATGAACTGTGGCAAATTTGAGGTCATCAAGAGAGGTAAGGTTAATACGAACAAGCGCTTCATCACCTTCCTTAGGAAGCTTAAAATAACCGATTTTCACGGCGTTGACATTTGGAATAGATTGTGCTTTACTGACAACATTTTGGTATTCGTTATACGAAAATTGACTCATTGTGTTTTTTCTCCTTTGTATCGTTCAATTTATGCGTTTTAGCTTTTTATTGTGAGCTATCACATTATATTATACGACTTTCGCATTATGAATTTCGAGCATTTTTTATAATTTCTTGCAATTCTTCTTTGCTTAGATCGTTAACATCTTTTTTATTAGCAGGGAATTTCGTTTCGATAATAATAATCCTCTTAGTCAACTTTCTTTTAAGCGTTTCTAAGAAGCTTCTCCCTGCTGCATCGTTATCGAAAGCGGCATAAATAATGTTTATGCATGATTTATTTATTTGCTCTATTTGATAATCAGATATCTTACCAAAGGTAGCAATTGTAGGAAATCCATACTCCCAGCCAGTTAAGCAGTCAAATGGACCTTCTGTAATTAATACTGTCTTAATATTATTCTTCATAATATAGTCTAAACAGTAAACAGGCTTTTCAACATCTTTATCAAGGTAGAAAGTTTTGGTGTCTATTGAACGTTTAGCTAACATTACCAAATTACCCTTCATATCATATGCTGGAAATATGACTTGACGATATTTAGGATCATATCTAACTTTAAAAAGCTCACAAATCTCACGTGAAAGTTTTCGTTTTCCCAAATAAGGAGTCCAAGTTTGATATTCATCTAAGATAGATTCATCTAAATGCTTTTTAATGCCTTTGTTTCTATTTAAGACAATTGGGTCTCCCATAAACAAATTCTTAGATATAAGTTCGCCACCAAAGTTTTTC
>OCVV011301122.1_pt1 | contig 43823 bp, 33 predicted proteins | sample 1539721 | NCBI WGS metagenome assembly OCVV01 (sample SAMN02144230, study PRJEB22623) | gut metagenome | biome: sheep rumen | host: Ovis aries | place: New Zealand | reverse complement strand
TTTTGTACGGATCTTATGGAGAACCTGTAGCCCACAAGATGGAAAGTAACATGACCGAAGCAGGACTGGCCTCATGCGTCATCTCAGATTATCGCGATGAATGCCACGGACGCTTCCTTGCACTTTCAAACTTCACCCAGAGCAAGCATCGCCCACAGACTGACTGCGTCCTCGTTCTGCTCGTCACACCACGCGAGGAAACCCTGTGTCGCAACTTCCTCGCCAACTTGCCAGGACATCTGCCCATCGTCCTTATCCGTACAGACATCGCCTCACCACTTGGCGCCATCGACCTGCTCTACAAGATGAGCATGTTCACCAGTGTCTTCGGCGAGCAGTATCGTCGCTCCAATCCCAACGATCCCAACAACCTAGGCGGGTTCGACAAGCGACTCTTCCGCAACAATGTCCGCTTCCAGAAGGACTTCAGGCAGTACGGCAGCCTCTCACTATGAACATTTTTCTACATTTCTATTGTTATTTCAATCAAAATTCGTATTTTTGCACAAGATAACTAAAAACAACGCGTATGAAGATTATCTATAGTCCTTTCTACAATAGTGGGTATTATATCGACCTGCAAAAGCGCAAGGATAGTCTGCTTGGTCTGAAGGTGTGTGGCTCCCTGGAACTGCTCTCCGAACTTGAACTGAGGGCGGGTATTGTGTCTCAAGAACTCTCAGAACCAGAGCGACTGGTTGATTTCCACAAGGCATTGAGCGAGCATATTGCCCATACCATCTTTGAGCAATCGTTTAAGAATGACGAAATTGGCGTATCCCGTCAACTGATGTCTTGGAGCGACAACCTACTGATGGAGGGATGGACTCCAGAGTCTGACATCGATTCCCCCAAGCTCAAAGACCTTGCCAAAATAGTCAAAGGCGTCAACAACAAGCACATTTCTGCTCGTTGGAAGGACTTGGCTGCCTATGTTTCTTCTCATCCTATTCTTCATACAGATGACAGTATCGAGGTTCACGACAAGGACCAGATTCCTGCTGTTATCAAGATGGCTCTTGAAGAACTTGCCAAGCAGACAACAGTCAGCTATGTTGCCAATGAAGGAGACATTCCTTCTGATTTCAAGGTCTATCATTTCAAGACGCACTCCGATGCCAACCAATGGTATCTTTCCCAACCAGAAGTTTTGGAGGGTACCGATGTTACCATCAGTACAGACAATTGTATGCTCAATGATATGGCGATAGCTATGGGACAGCCTGTAGTCAATTCCATTTCCACCAATAGCAACCCCCAGCTCCTTCAGTTGTTCAAACTGGGCATATCACTTTTCATACGCCCATTGAATGTCTATAACCTCTTGTCTTATCTCCAAATACCTGGCAATCCGCTGGGTGGTGTCTCTTATAAGCTTGCCAGAGTACTGGCAAATGAAGGTGGCATCAACGAGAAATGGGATGAGGTCATCAGGGATTATGATTTCACTGACGAAAAAGGCAAAGACAAGCGTTCCGAGAAACTGGCTTTCATCCAGATGCTCAACAAAGAGTACGATACTGACATGATTCTGGTTGATGATGTCAAGAATTATGCCGTTAAGCTGGCGCATTGGTGTGACCTGTCGTTGCGCAGCGACAAGGTGGATGATGAGCGCAAGGAGCAACTCGTTGTTTTAGCCTCTTTCTGCAGGTCACTCCATCAGATTCTGCCTGCTGACGGCTATATCACTTCCGATACCTTAAAGAGCCACATTGATGGCATATACCGCCCTCAGTCCTTCACCCACATGAAGGCGCAGAAGAATGCGCCAGACACAATCGTTTCTGTCAACCAGCTGGCTGATGATGCAAATAAGGTTTGTTGGTTAGGATGTGTCGGAGCATCCCTGCCCTCTTACCCCTTTGATTTCCTGAACACCACCGAACAGGACATGTTGCACGCCAAAGGCATCATGATTCCTGCCAGATCGGCGTTCTATACACAGCATCACCAGCAGGAGATGGATGCCCTGAAGCGTATCCGCCAGCTCATCCTCGTCACCTGGGATTTCGACAACAATGAACGTCAGGAGGAGCATCCGCTGATTACCGAACTGAAGCATACATATCAGGACGAATGGGAAAACCGCATGATCAGAGATGCTGTTCCTAACCTCAAAGAGGATTCTGGTGACATTCATGTCCTGGAGCCACAGACCTATTACGACCTGTCTTCGGATTTGGCGAACCTCAAGCGCGACAAGGAGAGTTATTCCAGCATCGACTCGCTCATCCAGCATCCGTTTGACTACACCATGACGCATCTGCTCAAACTCAACGAGCCACAGGTAGGACAGTTGCCAGACCTTGATACCATAGAAGGTTTGGTGGCGCACCTCTTTGTGCAAAAGCTCTTCAACCTATACGGCGAGCAAATGGCAGATGAATATCGGCAGATGAATGATACTGCCAAAAGCGATTTGCTCTACGAAGCTATCCAGCAGAAAGGTGCAGTACTGTTGCTTCCTGAATACAAATTGGAGTGTAAGCAGTTTAAGAGCATCCTGAAAGAGAGTGTCACTGTGCTGACCAGCATCATGCAGCATCTCCACTTGAAGCCCGTAGGCAGCGAAGTAGAATTCAATGTCTCCCTGGATACCATCGGAGCCTTCGGTGGTAGCATCGATATGGTTCTAAAGAATGCCCAGAATGACCTCGTCATCTTCGACTTCAAATGGTCGGAGTCCAAGCACTTCAAGACTGACTTGGAAGAGCGAAAGGCCATGCAGCTGGAACTTTACGCTGAGGCTGCCCAAAAGCACTATGGCAAGCCAATCGTCGGCGTAGCCTATTATCTCTTCCCGCTGAAGACCTTGTTTACCACCTATTTCCCAGAGTCCGACCATATACGTCACATCAAGGTCAAAACTGAAGTGGAAGAACGGAATATTATCAAAGAAGTACAGAACGCCTATCAATATCGTCGCGACGAATTAAATCGTGGACATATCGAAGATGGCGAGATGACAGAGAAAGACGCTTTGGAATATTCGATGGCAAGCACAGCTGAAAAGCCTCTTTATCCCATTGATGCCGACTATAATAATAAGGAAAAGAAGGGTTGTCCTTACGTCAAGAAAAACAAGCCACCTTTCGCCAAGAAGAAAGCAAAACATGAAAAGGCCAAAAGCGATCCTAAGGAAATCAAGACTACTCATCCCATCTTAAAAGGCAGACTTGTATGAAGAACATTCAATATATCAATGCCGGAGCAGGCTCTGGCAAAACTACAAAGCTCACTCAGATTCTTTCTGAGCAGTTGGGCAATGCCAATCACAATATCAAGCCCTCTGAGGTGATTCTTACCACATTTACCGAACTGGCAGCCTCCGAGTTCAGGGAGAAGTCGCGCCAGCAGCTCTTCAAAGACGGACATCCCGATATTGCTGCAGAACTGGATTCTGCCACCATTGGCACCGTACATGCTGTGGCTCTGAACTTCATCCAGCGCTATTGGTATCTCATTGGTGTTTCTCCTGATATGAAGGTCATGTCAGAAGACGACCTGCAGGTATACATCAGCGAATCGCTGGGCCACTATGTGTCCAACGAACATCTGCAGTTCTTCAATGATTATCGTGCTTACTTCGACATCAGGGGTGAAAATAACAAAATTGATTATGATTTCTGGAAAGAGCATTTGCTCACCATCATCGACAAGGCCAACAACTATGCTGTTGACATTGAACGAAGCAAAAAGGATAGCATTGCTGTCGTTGAGCATATCTTCAACTGCAAAGCTGAACTGGACATTTTTTTATTAAAAGCCTTTAAGACGGTTCTTGCCAGACAAATAGACAATTATGCTGATAATAACAAGAAGAATTTCCAACCCATTTTGGATAGTCCGAACAATTACAGATTTTCATATGCTTTGATCTCAAAGCTGTACAAACTCCTGTCAAAAGATGCTCCGGCAAAAATCATCAATGGCTTTAAATCCGAATTGACCGAGAAAGCTTTTGATGATCTTGTCGAAAACCTCAAGGACGTCCAGATGTCATCAGGTGGCGATGACACTCCAGGTGGTATGATGAAGAAGATGATTACCATCCTCTTCGATATTGCCAGGGAGTGGAAGGATGGCTTTAACACCTTCAAGGCTCAGCGCCACATCATCGACTATAACGATATGGAGCGCCTCTTCCTCAAGCTACTCAGCATGCCTCAGGTTGTTGAGGAAATCAGAGGTACCTATAAGCTGATGATGGTCGATGAGTTCCAGGACTCCAGTCCCATACAGCTGGAGATTTTCAAGCGCCTCTCCGACCTGATGCAGCAGAGCTACTGGGTGGGCGACCCCAAACAGAGCATCTATGGTTTCCGTGGTGCCGACGTGGAGCTGGTCAACGAGATTACTCAGCAGTTCCTCGACGAGGACAGATACCCCCAGCTCAAGCTCACCCACGATAAGCTGCCCTACTCCTGGCGCACCAGAAAGCCGTTGGTGAATCTGACCAACGACTGTTTCACCAGAGCTTTCGATGGCGTCATCAGCAAAATGAATGTTGAACTCGACGCTGCTCGTCAAGAGGATGCACCGTTTCAGAGTCCTTTGTACCATTGGAACTGCCTTGTGCCTAAGAAGTCAACATATACGCTTGAAGAAAAAGTCGCCGACCGCATCGCACTGATGATGACGGATAGACCTATAATTGTAGATAAGGACACAAAGCAAGTTCGCCCCCTACAGTATGGTGACATGGCCATCCTTTGTTATAAACACGAAGAATGCAGAAGCTTTGCTGAGGCACTCATCAAGAAAGGCATTCCTGTATCCTACGTTAACAATGACATCCTTCAGCAGATAGAGGTACAGTTGGTCTTCACCCTCCTGAAATTTATGGTCAACTCCTCTAACAAACACGTTAGGGCCGACCTCCTGCGACTGCTCGACAGCAAGCCCACGCAAGAGATCCTTCAGAGTCGCCTTGACTATCTGATGAGTCTTGAAGGCAAAGACAAAGAGGAAGACGAGGGTGCAGCCAAGGACCTTTGGCTCGATGAAGACAGTATGCTGATTCAGAAGCTTACAGCGTTTGAGAAGACCGTTCGTAATCTCTCCGTCAGCGACCTGCTCGAAAGCATCATCTATGGTCTCGCTCTTCCGCAGGTGGTGGCCAAATGGGACGATGCCGACAACCGTCGTCAGAACCTTCAGACGCTTTGCACACTTGCCAAGAAATATGACGAGCACTGTCTGCAGATGGGCATCGGAGCCTCTGTGGGTGGACTGCTCACCTATCTGTCCTATGCCGAGATTGATCCCAAGATTGACAATGCTGCCGATGCTGTCAAGGTGCTTACCTATCACGGTTCAAAGGGCCTGGAGTGGTACTATGTCATCCTCTCCTCGTTGGAAGGCAACGCCCTTGAGGAAAAATCCTTCATAAAAAAGAATTTCTGGGGCGTTCGCGAGATGCGCCATCCTGAGCCCAGCGAGCAGTATGCCTATGTTGTTCAGTTCCTGCCGCGAATCACCAGCAGTGCCAACACAGGTCTGCCCCAACCCGTCATCGACAAGTGCAAGGAGATGCCTACTTATGAAAAGTTTTTGAACAAGGAACGCAACGAACTTCGTCACCTTCTTTATGTAGGCGTAACCAGAGCGCGTGACTATCTCACCACACTCAGCAAGCAGACAAACAAAAACAACCTGCCCATACTTTCTTGGATTAAGAACACTGGCATTTCGGATGGTAATCTCAGTGGCAATGCCGTCAATCTCTGGCAGTATGACGATTTAAAGCCTGTCTATGAGGACATCACTGAATGTGCCGCAGCTGCTGTTTCCGCAATAACAACATACAAGCATTACCAGTATCCAGAAAATGTAGCTCTCAGCCAGGAGCCCAAGTATCTCTCACCAAGCAAACTGCCCAAGATGGATTTCGCAAAGGAGGACATTGAGATTCTAGCAGACCTTGATTGTCGCATTGCACCCTATCACACGAAAGACGACAACGAAGCTGCTGCAGGCACCTGCATCCACAACATCTTCGCTGTCTATGACCCAACTCTTTCTCACGAGGAGAATGTGCAGAAGGCCACTACCATCCGCAATGGCAATATGATGTACGAGGTCATCCCTGACGTGGAAAAGGTCGTCACCTCCATCGAGCAACTCTATGCTTGGCTGAAGCAGAACTATGGCAAGCCTTTTGCTATCAAGCATGAGGTACCTTTCACACAGCCGCACTCTGGTCAGATAGTTCACGGAGAGATAGACCTCTTATGGATGCTCAACGACAAGGAGTGTATCCTGATTGACTTCAAGAACTTCCCTGGCGACAAAGCATCTATTATGAATCCCCAAAACAAACATTATGCAGGCAATTACGCCTCTCAGCTCAAGGCTTACCACGATGTGCTCGTCAGCTCAGGAGTCACAGTAAGGGACACTCTCATCTACTATTCCGTTATGGGGTGTGTTGTTAAACTCTGTATTTCGTAAAAGTAAAATGAATAAGAAGCATCTCGTCATCCTGTCTGGAGCAGGAATAAGTAAGGAGAGTGGAATTGATACGTTCCGCGATAAAGACGGATTGTGGAAGAAGCATGACGCATTGAAACTTGCCAGCGTTGAGGGGTGGAACACCGACCCTCAGGCTGTACTCGACTTCTACAATGCCCGTCGTCGTCAGTTGATGGAGGTACAGCCCAACAAAGCACATGAACTGTTGGCTGCGCTCGAAGAGTGGTACCATGTAAGCATCATCACCCAGAATGTCGATGACCTCCACGAGCGAGCAGGTTCATCTCATGTCATACATCTTCATGGAGAACTTGCTAAGGTCTGTTCATCCATTGATAAGGAAGACACAGACTGTATTGAGTTCCGTCCTCTTTCCGAGGATATTCATATAGGTGACAAAGCCAAGGATGGAAGTCAATTAAGACCATATATTGTCTGGTTTGGCGAGGCCGTTCCAAACATGAAGGATGCCATGAACACCGCTTTCGAGGCAGACATCTTTGTTGTCATCGGCACATCACTTTTGGTATCTCCTGCCAACACGCTCACAGCATGTTCTGGTGCAAGTCACAATATTGTCATTGATCCTGGAGAGGTTGAGATACCAGAAGGGTTCCTTCATATCAAAGAAGCAGCAACTGCTGGCATGGAAATGCTATACAACTCACTAATTAAGTTATCTCAAAAGACATAGTTGGTGAATATATGATGAATCAAACGATGACAGAAAAGGAAATTAATGACAAGGTAGGTGCTATGCACTTCCGTTTTTTAGACGATGAGGAGAGCTACGATACCCTTTTGGAACTCCTCACCGACTATTCAGACCGTTACGACCAGTATGGGAAGGCTGTTACAGCAGCATTGGAAGACGGCCTGCAGAACATGGAACGCTATATCAGATTGGAGAATGCCCTTTCTCCAAGAAGCATCATTATAGAGAAGCAAGAGCATTTCCAAGGGAAGGATAGCAGAGATACAGAAGGAGCCTATCATGTTGTCTTTGTGATGGATGATGAAAGCAGGCATATTATCCATTTCAATAGGAAACAAGACCAACTGCTCTATATGTTGATGCTACTTTGTTCACAGAAAAGCGGTCTGCTCTCAGATTTCTTCAAATATGAGACAAGGGCATTGACACCAGTTCAGGAAGCTGTCATCCAACTGGTGAAACTGGTTTATCCTCACATGAAGGAAAACCCTGTCATTCTGATGGTGAGAGACCTCTCTCCAGACAATTCCTTTACCAGTATTCTTCAGAACATGAAGGAACCCATCACAAAATGTCTGGAAGGACAGCAGCTTTCTGATGATCAGTATTGGTTTATGCCTTCAGCTATCAATATGAAGAGAAAACGACTGTACCGCATGCATTTACCCCAGACAAAGATCATCTTTCCTGAGGAGTTTAAGCCTGTCATTACTGCATTTCCTGATGCAGCTGAGTATCTTCAGGACAACGGTATTGATCTCAGCCACATAGGCAAAGATATGAATAACGACTTCGCTAAGTATAAAGAACTTGCAGATCAAGGCGATGCCGAAGGGCTGTTTTATGTAGGGGCCTATTATGGGACAGGTGATGTTGTGGCACAGGATTACGAAAAGTCAAGGGAATATCTGGAAAAAGCAGACCGCCTTGGCTACTTAGATGCCACCTATGAGTTGGGCAGATACTATATGCATGGATTCGGAGTGAAGGAAGATACCAAAAAGGCTCTTAGCTACCTGGAACGTGCTGCAAAAAAAGGCCATGCAGATGCAGCTGCAGTAGCGGCTCAAATGTATGAACGTGGCACATATGGCGTGAAGGTCAACCACAAGAAAGCCTTCAACCTCTACCTGATAGCAGCAAAACAAGGCAACGAGGAGGCAATCTGGTACGTCCTTGACGGTTATCTTGAAGGAAATGGAACAAAGGTTGATTATGAGAAGGCCTTGGAATGGCTTGAGCTTGCTGAAGAATTGGAATACTACAATGTTTTAGTCTTGGCCGGTGCGTTTTTCTTCAACCAAGGTGATGAAGATTCTCTGGACATAGCTCTGGAACTATTTGCCAAAGGAGTTGAACAAGGCAATCCCTTGGCTTTCTACTTCATGGGCAGGATGGCTTTAAAAAGGTATCATGGGGAAAGAAGCGTGGAGGAAGAGGCACTGGAGTGGTTTGTCGATGGGGCTGACTATGGAGACAAATTCTGTATTGAAACCGTCAAGAAGTATTACCCTGAAACCTATAAGGAACACGAAGAAGACTGGAAAGAAGTGGTCTCAAAGAGAGATCTGCTCATCAAACAGGTTCAGAAAATGGATGACGAGGAAGACCGAATACTGTTCATCACTCTTGTTAATGCCTACAGGGAGAGATGGCAGGAAAGTTATCTGAAGGAAATCTGCAAGCAACTGCGCATCCACAAGTCACCTGATAGTAAGGGTGGTCTATGGAAGCCTGAACGCAGAATCATTGTCAAGAAGACCACACGTGGCAAGTCATGCTACCAGATAGTACTAGTGACTGCTGACGGCGTGGAACTGCCCATCAAGACTTTCAACATCAATGCCCTAGTGTTGTTCCTGCTGACCATCATCTGCTCGTATAAGAGCGGCTATTCTACAGAGATGGCAAAGGACAGTGATTGTATTCCCTTGATCGGACAATTGGTCAATTACGTATTTGGTGAGCAGTTCAGCGACAAGCATCTGAACATATATATCGAGGAATACATGTCATTCGGCATGGAAAACAGCAAATACTATCGTCCTTATTCCAAACTTGCCAAAGATGCTGTCAGCAAGTCCTTGGGAATGAAAGACGACCCCATTTGTTTCCTTTTCGACAACGATATGATAGTAGGACGAAAGAAAATTAGACGGATGAACATAGCACCTCAAAATATCGAGTTACCTCAGGAGCTAGTTGATCTGGCCATCAAGATGCCAGACGCATTGAATGTTTTGAAACTATCTGACAATCAGTCTGATACATCGATTCTTAACGAATAGCACGATACTTTTTTATACCTGTACAGATGGCCGTTTTCTTAGGAAGCGGCCTTTTATTGTCGTATCTTTGCACCCAGAAATCTGAGGGTAGTCCGAGGATACATAATAAATAGGTTGAATGACAGAGAATATTAAGAAAATGATTGAGTCGATGACAGTAGACGAGATGAAGCAGCGTCTGGCTGAGTACATGACTGCCGACCAGCAGTTGGCTCCACGCCCTATTGCTGTTGAAGTAAGACTCAGCAACATCAAAAATGTCCGTTGTCGCTACGACGTGCTGCTTATTGGTGAGAACGGGCAGGAGACGGAGGTGAAGTTCCGCGACCGCTATTCGCGTCTCGTTTACATCTACACCCTACTCCATCCGCAGGGCTATCAGCGTCGTCTGGCTGCTGCCAACAACTACAAGGCATTGCGACAGCTCTACACTCTGCTCTATTTCAAGGAGGGTGATGCACTGGTGAAGACTATTGAGAGCACAGACTTCGACCACTTTTTCAGTCATTACATTGCACAATCGCGCAACGCCATCCGTCAGGCTACGCCTCATGCTTCCGACTTCGCCATCGACCGTCCGCAGTCGCACGAGGGCAAGGTTCTTGTCCCCTTTGTCGCACAGGGTGGCACTGTCATCCTCGACCACACCCTCTCAACTCTAAACTCTAAACTCTAAACTTTATAACATGTATCAGAACGGTAAAAACATCTCTTTCACAGACCGTAGCAACAGTAGTGTCGATATGTTCCTACGCGATATCAGGAAGTCGGAACCTCTCTCTTCTGCAGAAGAGCATGAACTTTGGCGTCTGATGCGTCAGGGTTCTCAGCATGCCAAGAACCAACTCATCAATGCTAATCTGCGCTATGTGGTGACCATTGCCAAGAAGTACCTTCTCTCTGGCACAGCCTTTGAAGACCTCCTCATGGCAGGCTCATTGGGTATCACGAGAGCAGCAGACATGTTTGATGCGAGCCTTGGCTATCGTTTCATCTCCTTCGCCACATGGTACATTGAGTGTGAGGTTCGAAAGGCTGCCTACGACCACCTCAAGCACAACTCTACGAGCGTGTCTCTTGATGAGCCAATCTATTCAGATGAGGATGATTCAGACACCATGATAAGCTGTCTGCCTTCTTCCACTGATGCCTCACCGGACTGGCAAGTCCGTTATGACGACACCCTCAATGCCTTGAAAAGCAGGTTGGACAGTCATTATTGGCAGGGTTCTGGTGAGATGCTGGACGATTACCTCTCCATGATGGAGAAGGGACTTACCACCTCTGACTTTGCTCGTAAGTACCATTTGAACGAAAAACAGATGCATCGTTTCCTCGACATAGTACGTACAGAGAGTGGTCATTGCCTAAAAGTTGCCGCATAAGCCAGCACCTTGTTGTTATACCTATAAGTGGAAGGCTATACCAAATCTTTTTGTCTACTTTTGCAGTCGCAATCAAAAACAGTGAAATATGATTAGAAAGAAACCATTACGCAAACTTAAGTCTGAAATCGCCATCCATGATGGTCTCTTCGACATGGAGGAGCCGAAGAAAGAGTTCAAGGAGCCAGAGACTTGGACTATCATTACCGCTTTGAACAGAGTACTGGATGTGGCTGAGGGTTCTCAGCTTTCTGATGAATACTGGGAGATATGCAAGAACCCCCTGGCCTTTTTGCGCCAGGAACTGGACCTAACCAACGTCCAGATAGTGGTGCTTGCCATCATGGTTGAGGCTGGCGAGCCCATCTCATGGAAGCGAATTGGCAACTACCTCAATTGCACGCGTCTGTCTATCATGGTCTATTCTGACGAGATAGAGCAACTCGTAACCAAGCGCTGGGCTTTTCGGAGGGAGACCTTCGAGATGGGCTGTCATGTTAAGGGATTTGCCTTGTTTCCTGAAGTTATCAAGGCTCTTCGTCACAACAAGCCCTTCGTTCCAGAGAAGATTGATGGTCTCAACGAGCAGCAGTTTGTCGATAAGTTGGAAAGCCATATTGACAAGAATATGAACAACCACCATATCGACTTCAGCGACGATGAGGAGTGGATGCTCCAACTGGCAATGGCCAATCCGCAACTTCCGCTCTGCCGTGAGGTTCTGAAGTTTGACGACATCCACGTTCAGTCGCTCTTATTGTTAATAGTCGTCGATTACGCCCAATGGGAGGGCTCTGAAGGCGAAGGTCTCACCTTCCAGACCATCAACGACCTCTATCCTGAGGAGTTTGACTGTGACTTTATGCGCCACGAGTTGCGCGAAGGCACTCATCCCTTGATACGCTATGGCTACATCGAGCATAAGTGCAATGATGGTCAGGCCGATACAGAGCAGTATATGCTCACACGCAAGGCCAAGGCAGAACTTCTTTCAGCATATACCCCCAGTCACTCAAAGTGCAGAAGGGTGAGAGCCAATGACCGTTCACTGAAAAACCATAGCACCATCAAGGAGAAGTCATTGTTCTTCAATACATCTGAGCAAGAACAGATAGACCGTCTTACCAGTCTGCTTAGCACCGAGACCTTGCCCTCTATCCAGCAGCGTCTCGAGGAACAGGGCATGCGCAAGGGCTTTGCCTGTCTCTTCTATGGTGCACCTGGCACGGGCAAGACCGAGACCGTCCTCCAGATTGCCCGTCAGACGGGACGTGACCTGATGCAGGTGGACATCGCAGGTCTGCGTGACAAGTGGGTTGGTGAGAGCGAGAAGAATATCAAGGAGGTGTTTGCCCGCTATCGCAGGCTGTGTCAGAACAGCGAGGTCATGCCCATTCTATTCTTCAATGAGGCCGATGCAATCATCAACAAGCGCACGGAGAACGTGGAGCACTCTGTCGATAAGATGGACAACGCCATGCAGAACATCATCCTGCAGGAGATAGAAGACCTCGACGGCATCCTCATTGCCACCACCAACCTGACGAGTAATCTCGACAAGGCTTTTGAGCGTCGTTTCCTCTACAAGGTGGAGTTTCACAAGCCTGATACGGACGTGAAGACCAAGATCTGGCGCTCCATGCTGAAGGATATCAGTGCTGATGATGCCCGCCAGCTGGCCTCTCACTTCGACTTCTCAGGTGGTCAGATAGAGAACATCGCCCGCAAGCGCACTGTTGACTACATCCTCTCTGGCAAATTCGCTTCACTTGACGAGATAGAAGGCTACTGTCGCGCAGAACTCCTGGGTGGCAAAGAACGTAAGAGTATTGGTTTTAATGTATGAATAAGAAAATATGAATAGATTTGTAAAACTATTTGGTACAATGTTTGCTCTGATATGGGTTTCCTGTGAATGCCCATATCAGGACGAACTTGATCGTGCCCAGTATCGCAAATCGTCAACAGGCGATGTCTTCCATGCCGATGTATTGCTGGGTACCTGGCAATGCTATTACCCCATGACCATCGGTGGTATGGAGTTCAGGCAGATTAAGTTCATGTCTGGTGGCAAGGCCGATATCACTATGGCAAAGCCACATGACACTGAGTGGAACACTATGACCTACAACTATGCCTACTATGGCAATACCCTTCGGTTCTCCAGAAGCGGGAGCAACATCTCCTTAACTGTCGATGGGTATTTGTTCCCTGAACTATATCTGAGAGATTCTTTCGGACATTATACATTAGCTAAACGTCAATAAACCTATGAAGAAACTGTTTACCATGCTGCTCGTCCTCGTAATGAGCACAACTGTCAATGCACAGGAAATTGAGAAAGTCGACAAGTACACGTCAGGTTACATCAACGGAACCTACATGAACAAGTATAAAACTATTGATGGCGTCCTCTATGCCGTCGGCTACGAGGGAACCAAGGACTGGATCCTAGTACGCTATCCTGCTGGTAGCAGAAACACCACCTATAATGTTCATCCAAACTGTCGTCGTATAGCCCGCGGTGCCTTTGAGGGTGCTGTCTATCTCCGTGAGATATACCTCCCTGAGACTGTTAGCTTCATAGGTGAAGATGCCTTTGCCGGTTGTACTTCCCTCCAGGGCATCTACTATGGAGAGAACATGCCTTCTGCCGTAAGGGGGATTGAAGCTAAAGGAAGTGATAACGATGCAGAGGAAGTTGCTCGCTACAATCTTTCCGGCCGTCCTTGTTCTCCAAGCGAGAAAGGCGTTCAGATCATAGTTTACTCCGATTTTACCACCAGTACGGTCATTTCTGATTAGATATGCAATACACAAAAGTACAGATTAACAGCAACATCCGCAGGGTGTTGGAAAATGGCAGGAGCAACGACGATGCGCTTGACCTCTACCTTAAGATGAATATGGAGAACGACCTTGGCCCCGAACGTCCCTTTATCAGAAAAAGACCCTCACCCTCCGATATTCACATGAACCTGATTGGCAATCATGTCATTGATAAGGATGATTTCAAGCTTGAAGTGGCAAAGAAGACAAAGATTCCTGTCCAGCGACTGGTAGTCAAGCTATCACCCACATGCACGCTCTACGCTGAGACATATCACAATTCTTTGCATATTACCATCAATGAGAATATTCTGACTAGCATATACCTGAAGTCATATCGGGCAGAGGATGTCGCTCTGTGGCTGATACGTCAGAAGCAGCATTTTGAGCAGTATATGGAAGGTTGGGATGCCGTCTTGAGCCAAGCCTGCAAAAAGGTCAAGAGCAACCGTATGGCATTCCTCGGCATTCGAGCTATGATCACTGAAGCCATGCAGGACTACCCAAACGTAAAGTACCAGTTGATAGAACAGAAGCGTCGGGCTCGGATCAAGGTGATGATTCCCAACACACATCTTGGAGTCTACCTCGATGCCTGGTGGGGGTCATACCGTGACAGTCTTCCACAACAGATCGAGAGTCTAAAACAGATTCTCGCCGTTCATAGCAGGAGCACCCTGACCAATTTCTTCGTATATCGCTAATCCAACGATTCTTTAATTTTTAAATTCTTAAATTTTTCAATAGTGGCAGTAATGATTAATATTTCAGAACTCAAAGAGACATTGGAGTCCACTCCTTCTACACAAAACATCATGCTCGTAGGCAAACACGGCATCGGTAAGTCAGAGATTCTCACTGGCTATTTCAATAGCAAGGGAATGAAAGTGGTCACCCTGTTCTTGGGACAGATGGCAGATCCCGGTGACATCATCGGTCTTCCCTCAAAGGTGGAGAAACAGGATGCAGACGGTAATGTGACCTCACTTACCGACTTCACCCCACCCTATTGGTTTCCCCAGGACGGCAAACCTATTGTCCTCTTCCTTGACGAGCTGAACCGTGCCCGTCCCGAAATCCTTCAGACGGTGATGGATTTGACACTTAACCGTAAGTTAGCAGGCAAGGCTCTGCCCGAAGGCAGCTATGTCATATCAGCCGTGAATGATGGCGACGAGTACCAACTCACCGACCTTGATCCTGCGCTCGTCAGTCGTTTCAACATCTATGAGTTCAGGCCTACCGTAGAGGAATGGCTTAACTGGGCTGCCGGACAGGGACTTGACGAACGTGTCATCAACTTCATCCAGGACAATCCCGCCTGGCTTGATGGCGATAGCAGTGACAAGAAACGCGACTATCAAGGGCTCGAAAAAAGCGCTGACCGCCGTGCTTGGAAGAAGGTGTCCGACATCATGCTCAAAGTAGATGTCATCAAGGACATTCACAAGCGCATCATCGCTAGCATCGTGGGAGCAGGCGCTGCTGCAGCCTTCATCCGCAGTGTTCAGCAGCACAATGTCATTACGGGCAAGGACCTCTTGCTGAAATACGATAAGACCATGAAGACTGTGGAAAAGTATCAGCTCCATGAGTTTGCCATCCTGAACGAGTCCGTGTTCCGCTTCCTCGAGAACACTAAGTTCGACGAACACGAGAAGCAGCTTGTTGCCAAGAATCTCGGCCTGTACATCAACTTCCTCTGCACGAAGAAGAAAAAGGAGGCTCTTGCCAACTTTACGAGTATCTTTGAGAAGGGCACCTATGACAAGGCAACCGTCTTCATATTCTCTAATGCCACAGAGGTGTACGATACGCTCAATGATTTTGTGAGGGAACTATAGTATGTTAGAACGTATATCAAAGATTACCGAACGCTGGTTTCTCAGCGAGGAAGCTCTTTTTTCAGTTTTCTGCACTCATCGGGTTGCGGAGAACAGCACAATGGCGTGCCACGTCCGTGTGGGGAAGGGTGTCATTGAGGTCAACCCCATACTCTGTGAAGACATCAGCGACAAGGAGCTGGAGGAACGGCTCCGTGTAGAGGTCATCCGCATCCTGCTGAAACACCCCTACGACCGTCAGCCTGATAGTTGTAGTCTCATGGCTAGAGCATCGGGTAGTAACTGTGTTATTGGCGATTCCTACCACCTTCAAAAGGTTGAAATGGAGAAGCCTGCCGACTTTGCCCTGCCTTCTAACCACCATTTCGAGTTCTATGCGCGCAGTATACAAAGACTGCTTCAAATGAAGGACGGACTGGGCCTTACAGATGAAGACCCCAACAACAAACAAAAAGCCGATATCGCTGAAAAATGGCAGCAAGACGATCTGATGTCGGCACAGGTCAACGAGGTCATACGTGACATACATTCATGGGGCTCATTGTCAGGACATTTGGTTGAAGAAATCATAGCATCAACCAGAGCACGAGTTGATTACCGCATGATTCTTGCCGGATTTCGGGCATCCATCCTCTCTGAGAAGCGCAAGCTGACCCGTATGCGCCCCAACCGTCGCTCAGGTTTCGACGCTATGGGAAGCCGTTACGACTTCACGACGCACATGATTATTGGAGTGGACTGTAGCGGAAGTATCTCTAAAGAAGACCTCCGAAACTTCTACTCCACCATTAATCGCTTCTTCAAATACGGTATTCAGCAGATTGACTTTGTCCAGTTCGACACCCAGTTGGGAGAGGTGCAGACACTATCCAAAGCGTCGGAAAACATCAAGGTCACCGGACGTGGCGGCACCCTTTTCCAGCCATTCCTTGACTTCGTGGCTGAGCATCCCGAATACGATGGTGCACTCATCTATACAGATGGCTATGCGCCAAAGCCCACCATTCCAATCAATATGCGCACACCCCTTTGTTGGGTGCTTCGCTCAGGAAGAGAGTTGGAGATGCATGAACAATGGATGCGTCAAAGCGGCAGAGTATGTGTCATTGAAACCCCCTAATGTCCCTAAAACGGTCATTTCTGATTTCTAAATGTTATAGAAATCGCATTATTTACACTTTTATTTGTATCTTTGTCTCAAATTTAAGACTTAGAATATGATCTTTACTGAATTCAAGAAACAATTATTTACTGACCTGTGGGAAACTTTCACAGAGAGTTATTACGTCTATGAGAGTGACGATCCTAAGAATATTGATAATGTAAAGGACAAAATCAACAGTCTGATAGACAGCATACAGATTGTTGAGGACAATCTCTCTGAGGAAGAGTTGGATAAGCTGATGGACTCCCTAGTGCCGTTTATATCCAAGAGTCAGTATGATAATCTTGGCCAGGAGGATTTGGAATACTTCGGTGAGACCTTCTGGTACGAACTGACCAAATGGGCAAACAAGGACGGATTTTGGTATGACCGCGAAAAAGGAGGTATATACGATGACAACGATGAAGAAGGCTTATATGGTAAGTAATTAGAGTTTGTTATTATGACATACGAGGAACTAAAAGCCCTGGACGACTGGTATCGTAGTTTCCCTGATTGGGGTGACGATGACGAGTTAATTCTTAAAAATATCAGAGCACGGCTTAAGGCAAATGCTAGTCGGCACTTTTTCAAAATGCTGACAGAAATTGACAAGTCGATGCAAACAACATCAAAAGATCTTGTGGATTCACTGCTAAAGGCTGGATTCCCCAAAGAGAAACTTGTAGTGGAAAATGATGAGAAAGCACAAATTGAGTTGGATGGCATTCCATACACCATTTCTTCAACGCAAATTGGACATTCTTATCTTTATGAAAACAATAATTCTCGCAATTTTCTAGACTTCATCCATACTCCAGCAGATATCATGGCAGCTTTCATAATAGAAAGATACTGCTCTGCCGACTGGCTGGAAGAAGAATCACAAAGGACGTTGGCTAAATACAAGGCATACTGGATTTGGGAAAGGAAACGACAACAACTGGCAATTAAATGTAGTGATTTGGACCAGTCTGTACATTCTGCAATATACTTTGCAAAGGATTACACTCAATATCGTGAAGATTACATCAGCACAATGACTGAGTATTACCAGCATATCCGTCCTTTCTGCAATGAAAAAGAAATAAAAGCAGCAGCTGAAGAAAAATGGAACGAGATAGAGAAGTTATACGAAGAGCAAAAGGACAAAGCCCTAAAAGCGAAAAAAGCCAGAGAACGATACGAGAAGGTTGGTAAGCAGAAACGGGAAGCCAAAAAGCAGGAAATTCTTGAGCAGAAGAAAGCCCTGTTGCTTGAGTACAAGGAGAAATACGGTATTGAATGTAAGTTCATCTATGTTCATAGTCCTTACGATCCGCACCATCGTTTCGTAGTACCGGCATCCGAAAACCAAGTTGTATCATTCTTTGCCCCGGATGGTTTTGATCGAGATTTCTATGATCGTGCTATGCGGCTCGTAGAACTACTAAACGAGTTGACCGCCACTTATGGTAAAGGTAAAGTTCAAAAGAAAGGCTCACTTCCCAAGGAAGGAAACCAAAAACTACAGAAGTTACTTGATAAGATAGGCATTTCCCGTCAGTGGCAAGGAATCTATTCTGAATCTCAGCGTCATTATCTGGATGATCGTTATAAAAACGAAGTACCAATTGATTGAATAATTACTGAAGTATGGCTACTGAATCAAGGGGGCAACCTGTCCCCTTGATTATCCCTGTAAGCGAGCCTTTCTCTTCATGCAGTCTAAGGCCGAGGTCCAAGCAAGAGAGTGGCTTGATTCAAACAAGGTGAAAGACCGTTGGCTGAGAGAGGCTTCTTTTCATGATTGCTCAGTCTTTGACCTGCGTTCCGTGGGTGCTCGAGTAAAAATATTTCTTTGTTACCAAGACACGATGAAAACACCCTTGAAAAATTGAGTTAACTCGATTGGTCGTTTGAGTTAACTCGATTGATGATTTGAGTTAACTCAAACGATTGATCGAGTTTACTCGCTGATTTGGGGTAGTGTGATTTGTCAAGAATTCCGATGTCACCTATAACTGAGATAGGTTGTTCCCTTCAAATAATCACTGTATTATTTTGCTAGAATTTGTTTTTGACTATGATGTGACGAAGTAGCTTGGTGGCAAAAAATGGCAGGAAAAGCCAAAAATATGCCGAAAATGTGATTTTTTACCGATTTTCTGTGCCGAAAATGTGATTTTTTGCTTATATTTGCAGCCGAAAATGTGATTTTTCGAGAAATGAAACTGCTAAGAAGAAAGATAGACAAGTATCTTATGGATTGGAAAAACAATCCAAAAAGGAAGCCTCTGATAGTAAAAGGAGCCCGCCAGATTGGCAAGACAGAGTCCATCAGGGCATTCGGCGATGCCAACTACGAGTCGGTCATCGAGATCAATTTTGTGCTTCAGAAGAAATTCAGAGCCATCTTTGACGATGGTTACGAAGTAGATACCATCATCAAGAACATCTCGCTGCTGGAACCATCATGGCGCTTCATCCCGCACAAGACACTGATTTTCTTCGACGAGTTGCAGAAATGCTCCGACTGTGCCACCTCGCTCAAATCGTTCTGCCAGGACAAGCGCTATGACGTCATCTGTTCTGGTTCGATGATGGGTATCTATTACGAGGAGATTGAATCCAACGCCGTTGGCTATAAAGAAGACTTCGACATGTTCTCGATGGACTTCGAGGAATTTCTGTGGGCCAAGGGCTATCAGCCAGAACAGATAGAAGACCTGTATCACCACATGGTTGAATTGAAGCCGTTCTCGCAGTTAGAGATGGACACAATCATGAATGTGTTCCGCGACTATATGAGTCTTGGTGGAATGCCAGAGGTGGTGAAGATGTACATCGACAACGGCCACTATGGAGGCACTTTGGAACTGCAGCGTCAGCTGTTGAAAGACTACGAGGAGGACATCACTAAATATGCCAAGCAGACGGATAAAGCGAAACTCCTTGCCGTCTATAACCATATCTCCACCTTCCTGGCAAAGGACAACAAGAAATACCAGATCACGAAGATCGCCAAGGGCGCTCGCAACAGGGAATATATCGGGGCTGTCGACTGGTTGAAGGAAGCAGGCGTCATCAACGTATGTTACTGCCTGAACAACGTAGAGCTGCCTTTGAAAGGCAATTACGACTCCGATTATTACAAGCTTTACTATCACGACACAGGCCTGCTTATCGCCTCGCTTGACGAGGAAGCACAAGAGGATCTGCGTGCCAACAAGAATTTTGGCACCTACAAAGGAGCGATATACGAGAATGTTGTCGGCGAGATGCTGCGCAAGTCAGGCTATGACGGGCTCTATTTCTACAAGCGCGAGAGTCCTACTCTCGAAATGGACTTCTTTGTTCGCGATGCCAACTCATTGGTGCCTGTTGAGGTGAAAGCCAAAGACAATGCCACCGTCTCGCTGAATAATCTCATCAAATGGAACTCCTATCCAGATGTGAAATACGGTATCAAACTCGGTTACAAGAACATCGGATGGAACGGTCAGTTCTATACCTTCCCGTATTTTCTCACCTTCCTGCTGAAACGCTTCCTGAAGGAACAGTTAAGTTAAATTATCTTCTTAAAAAACCAGGAGGCTTATCTGGTAGCGGAGTGCCTACCTTTATTGTTATATTAAGACCGTATCTCTCATTGAACTCCTTAGCGATACGCCAGAACTGTCGTCCGTGAGAGCCATTATCCATTATCAGGTTCCAGACGATATAGTAATGGATCATCTCGTGTACCATCACATCACGCATCATATTTTCATCGAACTCGTACGTCTTTAAAAATAGATGACCTGATTTCCGATCGGTTTCTTGGCTTTCTTCCCGTTTCTCCGGTACTCGAATCTGGCAACTATGTTGGGCCTGTCAAATAATTCAATATATGGCGTAGGCAGAGAATTGTCAAAATACTTTCTGTTACAATCCCAGAACATGTTGGTCAATGTGTTAACGTCTGCTTTCATATCGTATTCGTTGCTTCTTGGTACAAAAATATCGAGATGGTGATATTTATAAGTGATAATTATGCGTATGAATCCGAGTCAAATATTCCTTTAACTGACTATTTTTGCTGATAGAAGAACAAATAACCGAACAAAAATCATACAACGATGAACAAACAGAAAATACAATTCGACATGGAACTGTTTCATGGCTATACCTGTATCGGTTGCGCCGTGATCAACGACCTCGAGGTTGAGGCGGAGTTTACAGACGATGAGATAGCCAAGATGCGCCTGCTCGTCAGTCAGGTGGACGAGACGGATTACAGCAATGGCATCATGCCCGTACTCAAGGACGGTGCCCCCGACCTCTACAGGCCGCTGCCCGCAACGAGATCTTCGATTTCCTCGTGTCCGACGGCATCAGCAAAGGCTACATCGAGTTTGAAGAAGACGAACTCCGTGCGAACTTCAGGAAAGATTTCGGAATCGGCGACGACAAAGCAATCGACGAAGACAGTTACTACGAGTGGTACGACGAGGAAATGGCCCGCATCCGCTGCAGCGGCCTCGCCTGGATCCGCGCCCGCTATTCTGTCGACGACCAAGTCAGCATGAATGAAACACCCGAATACACCACAGACATTCCGGTAGACTTCCTGCCGGAATAAAACTATAAATCAGTATTTCACATCTTAAATATCATCATTATGAACAACCTAGTTACAGTCAACGTTTCAGAACCCAACTACGAAGATAAACTTGCTCGCAAGGAGTTGAAGCTCACGGGCGAAATCACACTCAACGTATTGGAGGAGCTTAATTGCTATGGATACGATTACCTCGACATCTCAGAAGCCGAGTTCGGTATCGATTACGAAAAGTGGGAAGTCTGTTTAGGCTGGAGCCACAGCGGTCCAGTCTATGGCAATAGTGGCTATCGCAAAGTGGAAGTCCTCCGCCGACTCCTCGAAGAGATTAGTGCGAAAGCTATCCTTCTCCCCGACGACGTGCAGCGTCGCCACATCAACTCCGCCAAGAAGAATTGGGACATCAAACTGCTCGAGGTCAGTGAAAACTGCCGCATCTTTGCCTACGAAGACGGAAAACTGATGAACAAAAAGAAAACCACAATAATATTTAACAGCCGATTATGATGAAGAAGTTTGCTCATAAGATCCTGAGCTACAATACTAATCAGCCCAAATCCTCGCAGATTTGGGCTGAATAAAGATAGCGCTCATAATGATGTGATATCCCAGATGGTGACAAGTCCCAGCAAATCGCCCTGCATGTCACCTGTAGTAGTGATGAAAATAACATCAAGTCTTCTGCCATTGTCAATTGTAAGCATCCAGTCAGTTTAATGTAAATATCCTCATGGACTATATCCAATTGCGTTCGAATCTTATAGCTATAGCCTATAAATACGATATGCCATATTATGAAATCAAAAAACGCATATAGGCTTTGCTGAAAAATCTTAAAAACCTCAACATCTATACAGCCTATATAAATCAGGCAGCATAGAACCTTTCTTCTGACAAATAATCGAGCATTAGCAAGAATGGCAGTTATTCAATATCTACAATGCATTAACAGCCTCTTTATAATCTTTAATCCAGTATGCTCCACGTTCTTCTTGTTCATTCAACAGAAGTGATTTGACAAAGGTTTTGCCTTTCGTTTCGTCTAAAGGCTTTTCAAGATGAATAAGCCAATAGGTATTATCACGTGAAGGTTTGTATTTTGATGTATGAGATGCCATTTCTGTAACTTGTTCTTTCGTCTTAACCTGTGGTTTCAAGCTAGAGATACGACACATCATTGCCTTTTTTGAATCCTTTCCAAGAAAGGCCAACACATACTCTGTTCCAAGCAATTTAGGCATTGAAAGGATCTTGCTGGTGGGAAGTATATAAGTATGCGCCTTCTCAAACCATTCCCATTGCGCATCAGAACCTATTCTACCAACAAGAACATGATGAGGTTGCTCTGATATTATAGCGCCATTAAAATCCACAAGAACCATCTCCTTATAAGCCTGTCTTACAGCGTCATTTCTCAGTTCCTCAAATCGTTTCTTTGAAAGCTCAAGATATTGTACTTCCATATCGATACCCAGAAAATTCCTGCCAAGCAAAGATGCTGCTATACCAGTTGTTCCACTTCCGCAAAATGGATCCAGTACCCAATCTCCTTCTTTTGTAGATGCAATTATGATTCGAGCTAAGAGGCTAAGAGGCTTCTGTGTAGGATGTTTTCCACACGATTTTTCCCATTTGGCAACAGCGGGCATACGCCAGACGTCAGTCATCTGTTTTCCATCATTTAACCGACGCATCAATTCATAATTATAGCGATGATAGGCACCTTTCGATTTTTTGGCCCATATGATGTACTCAGCGGAATGTTTGAACACCCGGTGAGATATATTATCGGGGGGATCAGTCTTATTCCACGTTATAACATTCAGAATCTTAAAACCAAGATCTGACAGTTGATCAGCAACAGAGAAAATGTTATGATGCGTACCACTAATCCATATGGTGCCATTATCCTTCAACTTGTCTTTACAAGCTGATATCCATTTATGGTTAAAATCGTCAATAGACTCTGATGAAGGAATCTTGTCCCATTCCCCCTTATCAACGCTCACCACTTTGCCGTTTTTGAGGCTTATTCCGCCATTACTTAAAAAATATGGCGGATCAGCAAATATCATATCGAATTTTAAATCAAAAGTAGCAAGCGCAGAAACGCATTCACTTTCTACAAGGGTGAAGTTTTTATCTGGGGATTCGAAAAATGGATCTACTATCATATCTTTCATCTATTTGCAAATGAGAAATTAAGATAGGTAGACTCATTTGCTATTTCACAAAAGGTCTACCTATCTTTTGGATTACTCATTAATCACCAAGTAAATTCCGGCCAGTTGTAGTCGTTGTCTGCTGATTCACAACATTTGCCCTCATATATGCATATACTTGTTGACGACCTCTTTTAGAAGAATAAATGCCACGTAACAATTGGAATATATTTTGATCAACGTCACCATCATGCTTCCATAAAGGATGTACTATCATCTCAAACTTATCAGTTGGATTTCTCTGAAGTGGGTCATTCCAGTCAGCAGGTGTCTTCAAACACTTATTAACCCTATCATATTCAATTCCCAAAGCAGTATTTGCATTTTGAACTTTGATGCCCACCTCATCAATGATCTCATTCAAGTCTCCGTATGGTGTAGGAATACTTTGGCCCATGTCGTAATTTGGATCCAACATAAGTTTGATCAAATCCATTCCTAAACGCCAGTCGAGCACATGATGATATCCTTGATTCTGGTAAGTTCTGAGACACTTTGCGCATGAAGACTTGCAGTCTTGTTTATGCTCATGCGACATAATGCTTTGCATATATGTCCCTTCTCCATTGACGATTTTTTCCATAATGTTAAGAATATGGGGGTGACCGTTAGGATCGATGTCTTGCAACAGTTTCATATAGCCAGAACCGTTAGCCAAAGCATCACTCAGATAGATGTATGGGTAGCCATCACTGTCAACCTGAACTTCACTCAACTGTACCTCTTCTGGTTGAATATCCTGCTCATCCGCAAAGACACGCTGAATTAATGTAGCAGCAGAATAATAAGCAGCCTTGATAGCGGCACCTATAATTGGTTCAACAGCTTCATTACCTTGCGCATCTTTAAGCCTCAATTCAATTGAGGCAGGAATGTTTCTTACCTTCAATTTTAATAGTTCTGTTACCTTCTTGGCACCAAGGACAATATCCTCTGCAGGTTTTTGAGTGGTAGGCAAAACACCTCTTAGTGCACCTCCATTCATAAAATTGGGAGCATGATCAAGTAGGTCATTTTGATCATATCTATTCACGTTCCCGTTGAAGAACTTGGGATTCGAAGATATACCATTATCAAGAGCAAATTGAGAAGAACCATTGAATTTATCACCATTATTATCATTAATAAACCATATGACAGGGTTGTCGTTAGCAGCACTATTCCAATAAGTAATGTCCAAATTCCTAAATGTTCTTTGTTGCTGTGAATTTGACCGTGTATCATCCACCCATATTTTGGTTGATGAATAATGACTGCGGTCTTCATTCTCATCTAGCTTTCCAACATTTCCATTCAACCTATATGTTCTATAAGCTCTAGGGATAACAAGACGGCTAGCATTGTTCTGACCTGCAGTATAACCTTGATTTACAGAAATGACTTCATTCCCATTGTACTGAATGGAATAGCTATTTGCCAAAGCATCCCATCGGCTAGGATCTTGATCAAAGTCATTTCTATCTTGGAATTTTCTGGACTCAAAAGGTACAGTCAATCCTGCGGATTTATAATAACCATGATCCTTTATTTTAATCGCTCCTGGAGCAAATTCGGATATAGATTCTTCTAACGAACGTGAAATTACTTTATAATTATTTTCTCCAAATCTATCCTCAAATCCATGATAGAAATTACGTTGAGATGACGGTAGTCCATATATCGGAAGTATACCAGACTCTACTAGATCTTGCGCAATACTATCACTTTGCTTGTGAATAAAAGCAGAATCGATCTGGTTCAGCATACCATTCTGAGAAGCCGTTATCCATGTGACAATACTATCGGTTGGATCGGCATTGTAAAGACCAGCATATTGTTTCAGGTAGAGAGCAACGATCTCTCTTATTATGTCTTCATTATGATTAATCCAATTCACAAGAACAGGGCGAATCGTATTTTGCCAATTCACCCACAATCCGAGTTCAAGATTCGTACTATCATTATCAGAATTGTCCTCAGGCTGGGTACACAAGTTACAATCCAAATATGCTTGGCGTAGAACATGTTTCAATATAACGCGTCGCACAATAGCATCATTAAATATACCATTCTGTGGCTTTATTGACAGCTTAGGTAATGCTGGCAGTCCTCCTGTCATCTCGTCTGCACCTTTATCATAATAATAGGTGTCGTGACTCTTTCCTCGACAGAAAGTCATAGCCATAGAGAATGCCTGTCCACGACGGCCGCCACGTCCGACACGCTGTTGATAATTGTATCGTGTTGGAGGCATATTCCCTTGATAAACAGCTAAAAGACTGCCAATATCGACACCGACCTCCATTGTTGTGGTAACATTCACCATATCAATCACTTTCGCTTCTTTTGCGTTATCTGGCATATTATCAAGAATTATCCCCTTAAACTCCAGCAAGCGAGTCGGCTGATCATCAGTCTGACCAGTCAGTTCTTCGGTGTGAATTCTACATGCATCTCTAGGCTCCACCTTAGTGTCATATGCGATATAGTGCTTATTATAAATATCCTTAACTGTGGAATTCTGTTCGAGGACAAGCTCTGTACAACATGCAGTGTTTGTACAGATGCCAAGCCCTTTGTGCAAATGTATTCTCCCGCATTTGGGGCATTTGTAATAATGGGAGTTCAAATCAGCTTTCTTGAAAGAGAGTCTTGGCCAGTCCAACTTCAAATCCTGATTAGTTTGTAAGATATCGGCCAGGATGATAAACAATCTCCTACCAAAATCACCTGAATCTATCCTATGACTATTTGAAATGACTTCAAGAGGGTGTTTAACACGAGGACTAAAATTAGCATAATTATCCCAAAGATGATTATGATTATTGGGATTATAATCAATATCATTACTTTCATACCGATAATTATCGCCTAAGATACGTAGGTAGGCATTGATTAACTCAATGGGAACGCATCCGCATCTTTGAGCCAAACTAACAAATACTTGGTCGTTGAACACATAATTTTGTGGAACTGTCAAATAACCAATACCTGCATCTTCTGTTGTTATACCCATGTATTTACCAACACATATCTGGAATAGCACTTTTGTAAGATTTCTTTTAGCTGTGGCTGCAGCATCGATCGAATAATAAGTACTGGTTGCAGGAATTGATTGTAAGCTACCAAAGTCATATAAGTCTGTCCAGTAGTGAGATAAATGGTTGGGTGAGTCGTCTTTATAGTTCTGCACACAGAGATCAATGCCTGCAGGATTGGTCTTGACTGCTAACAGTTTCTTTACAACATATCCATCTAGTTCGCCAATAAATTGCTCGAGAGGAATGCTACTGATGTTTATGGAGATGCTATTTATTTCTGCCTTCTTTTGGTCGCCAGTGAATGTATTTCCGTTAAGTATTTCAATTAGTTTGTCTTTTATTTCTTGTTGAATTCTACTAGCAGTATTGACTCTATCCACCATGTCATCAACGGATTCTTGATCGTCAATATCTCTACAAAGGTCTTTCTTCAGTTTCTTCAGAGCCCTTTCCTCATCAGCCCCTCTTTCATCCAAACTTTGCAGGAATGCCAAACGAACCATGTCTCGATAGTGTTCCTGAGCAATACCATAGGATTGTTCTGCTGCATCTTGACGACTATCAGAAAATCCAATAAGTTTTCGATTGTCAGTTGGCAACTGATACATCAATTCTTTACTCAGTATCTGATTGCTACGTTTGAAACCGGAACGGAAACTACGAAGAGGAGATTTTACATATTTTCTGAGGTGGTAATCAGCGTTGCAATGAGGACAAAGACATGGCAAAGCCATTTGCATATTTTCCCTTGGCGATATAGTGCCATTAACGGTATCATTACGATAAATCATATATACATAACCGTGTATCCAATTGACTACATCCTGCGTGTTTTGTACAGCAGAACTAAGTAATACAGTTCCATCATAAGGATTCAAATAACCTTCAACCCAACGTCCCTCGCTATGAGTTTCTGTATACGCTGTTTTCCGGTTTTTATTCGAAGTGTTGAATTTATCTGAGAAATAACCATTAGGAAGTTGGGACGTTTCAAGAGTTGGCCAAAACACCCCATAATCTTTATACAACTTCTCCTGCACCATTGGCGTCGGATTTCTGTTGGGGATGCTGGTAAGTTCTGCACTATTCAAAGACAGGACAAAGGTATCTCTGTTGGTTCCATTGAAGCTGCGATTTCCGCCAATATACAATTCACCACAACTTTCACAACGGAGCAATTCCAACACCTTATGGGAGGTCGCAGGGTCATACTCTTCTGCTTGCAGCATCACCTTACCAATGGCCTTTTGTTCACCATTATCTCTAGGCAGGAGTTCACCCCAAATACCTTCCACATATTTAAAGAATTGATGGAAGCGCATTCTAGGTAACTTATAATTCTCCGACAGAGCACAAACTTCCTGATCGCCTCTGAATATGAAGAATCCTCTAAGCGCATCCATATTATTATTAAATCTCGGGAGCATAGAGTTTACAGATATCGGAACAAAGCGAGATTTCCCATCCTCTGTTTTTGTGGTTAACAATTGCAAATCATAATAAATTTGCCCTGCGTACTTTCTAACAAAATCAGATATTGATGCGACATCAGGCTCGTTGATGCGATTTATAAATTCGGCCTTAATGGCGTCTTTGCTTTGTTCATCATATATATATCTAACCTTTTCCTTGCCATTAGCATCTGTTACCTTTTGCGCAAATACTTCAAATGCACTATAGGGGACTGTAAGGTTGCAATCTTTCACTCCAAATGGGTCACCATTTTGAACCTGGAATGATTTCCCGGCGTTTCTATCTTCATAATAAACGCCAAAGAACTGTTCTAGATAATCTATCGTTTCATCATCTGTATCACCCAATGATGCACTGGAAGCCAAAATTCTTAATTGGGGATTGGGGATTTGTCTGCCCGTTTCAGGATCTGTTATGGTTGGAGGCACACCTATCCTATCAAGGAACATCCTCAACAAATAACTAACTTCTGTACCAGCTGTACCACGATAAAGGTGTAATTCATCTACTATCAAATGAAAAATGCGTTCACTCTTTGCCTGTTGTTTCTCTGCATCTGTAGCCTTATCTGCAGCAGTAAACCAATCTCTTGTTTTTTGCAACATGCCTTTCTCTGCTTCACGCATCAACATGATATTAAGCATGGCAACATTGGTAATCAAGATATCTGGAGGACATTCTTGCATATCCCACCTGGTAATCATTTCTGAAGAATAGCCACCATTTGCTCCAACACCTAATCTCGGTGAAATGAACTCTGCTTTTTGATCGTTATTTGGATTTGCTATATAGGTTTGAAGTTGCAATGCTTTATCAGCAAGTTTTGAAAGTTGGTCTTTTACATCCTTCTTTTTGGAATCTGAGGCATTAGCCAGATTTTTAGAGCCCATCGTTGCTCCTGTATAACGGCCAAAGAAGATTCTGTTGCCATTATAGTAACGCTCCAGAACGTCACGAGCAGCATCAGAATCCAAGGCCTCTCTCAAACGCGCAACCTGGTCTTCGACCAGCGCATTCATAGGATACATAATCATAGCCCTAATTGCAGCCGTTCGATTTGGTGATTCGCCTTGTCTTTGGCATGCGTCATTATACTCATCACCTTGTGGGGAGAACCATTGTGGATCGTAATTAGAAGCCCCCCAAGCCTGCGCTTCATTTAATAAAGAAGCAAAAAGAGGCAACAGGAAAGATTCTGTTTTACCTGAGCCTGTACCAGAAGTGATAACAACGTTGTTGCTTGCTTGATTATGTCCAAAAGCCTTCCTCAACATGTCAATCTGATGTTTATAAGGCTTATAAGGTTTGTTAGGCTTGTCTGGCATTAAACCTGCCTTTATGAAATCAACGAAGTGAGGATTTATATGAGCCAATTCTGTTCTATAGGGCTCTCTGTCTAACAACTCTGCTAATGTTTTACCTGATGTTTCATACTCAGGTAACAATTCCACATAGGGGTCGTTGTAGAGCTCTCGTGGTGTTCCATTTTGAGGATCCCACAGTTCTTCCTTACGCTGATTCAGGTTTTCATACAAATCACCGTCAACATCTTGGTCTGTTTTCTCACGAAACTTAAACATCGTATCAAAATAACGACGATAGTTTTCCTTGATTTTGTCCAGTGCCCCAATCGGGTCAATAGGAATTAGTTGTTCGTAATCATTCATAATTATCTCTTTTTTATGATTCGTAATTGTTGATAGTTCTCTTTAATATCGTCAATTGTCAAAACTCTTTCGTTTATTAAAGCAGTTCCCCACGAAAGAGATTCTCCACTAATGTATTTTGAAATAATATCATTAACACCACGATTTTTGGTATCAACACTATTTATTCTGCTTTCTTTGTATCCATAGGCTGTGACATTAACATATCTCTTTTGTACAACCAGCTCAACCTTGGCGCCTCTTAGAAGAACGAACTCATGGTATATACCTGATTTGTTTACTTCTTCCTTCAGCTTGTAATATAAGAAGATGTCACCCTTATATTCCTGATATGTGAAAACGCTCTCGTTTAGATCCGTCTGTCCATCAGAAAGAATGCTCAGTATCTTATCTTTATAATCAGGGTTAGAAAGGTGGAATGACGTAATAGTACTAAATAGTTTATTTTCCATACAGCTGTCCATTCCAAAGACCTTTTCTCTGACTCCTACACTCTTGCTGATTAGGCATAGAGCTCTTTCAACATAATATGGAATGCCCATGTTCCAATCAAAAGAAAAAGTTGACGTTTCTTCATCCCACATCATCAATGGTTTTTTGTTAACCCTGCAGTTATAGAGTTTCAAAAGTGGAGTTGGTATTTGTTGAAAAGTGTTGTCACTTCTCAGATACCTGGAATACTCTTTATCTCCTTCATGAATGTAATTGAAGAAATGATCTTTTGAAGGCGTTCCAAACTTACAGCCATCTATTGAGGACAATGCATTAACTGGAGCATTAAAGAACTTCTCTCTAAATGCATCAAGGTTCATTCTCTGAGTTATCTCTAAAAGAACATCTTCCATGGGTCTGCTAGCAACAGGGATGCCTAGAACAGGTTGAGGCACAGAATCTTTAAACTCTACGACATAGAGGTCTGAAAATACATCCGGAACATCTATCGTCTCAAAAGTGCTGATCTCTGGCGAGTATCGTATTTCTTCAACTTGCAAAAAAATGTATGCTCCATAAAGAAGGTACTTATTATTGCCAATGGGAACAAACCTCGGATTGTTAACCTCGAATCGTCGTTCTCCATTCTCATTTGTAGCCATCGACAAGACACCCATATTAATGAGATTGTACTTGACGTATCCCAGTTCATCTTTGTCTATATTCCATTGTTCTACCAAACTCACATAATTGATGATTTTGCTGATGTCTCGATCAAGAAGATATGATCTGCCATACTCTTTTCGAGCATAGGCATAGGATTTTAGCAAGGGTATGAGACATCTATTACTTCTAATGGGGAACGATTCTTCATTATCTACTTTAGAAATATTATACTCTTCAACAACTATGCTATTGTCGCATAGGACAGAATCTTCATCCTTGCAAGCTGAAGCACATCCCCATGAATCGTACCAAATAGAATTCTCACGATTAACTCTATTGCTGCCTTTTATTCTGATAGCGCCAACTAGCTCATCAGACACAACGACATAAAACTCTTGGTATTGATTTGTGGCTGTATTCAATGTCAGCCTTATGTTATTATCATTGATTGATGATTTATCTATGCACTTAGCCTTCCTGCAGAATGCCTTATCTTCATATATTGCAACGTCATCAACAGATATCCCTTCCTCACATTGAATGATTGGCAATCCTTCAGGCAGATAGCAGCGCTTAAAGGCTGGATTTAATATGCCATTAATCAGTTTTGGACCAACAGGCAGTTCTTCTTCATCTTTTTCACCATTCTCCGAATTATCTGTTAAAACAACATCGTTCTTCCACCTTTCAACATAAAAAACATTGTAACTTTCTCCAAATATCGTATTTAGGTCTTGAGTGTAATCCCTCAAATCATCTTGGTGTAGTCCTTGGCGAACATCCCCTAAACTCTTCCTTGTTATGATTAAACAGCCTTCATTCTCAACTGGAGTAAGTACTTGTTGGAAATACTTACCAGACATGATAAAGAACAGCCAGTCACGCCTAATAGGGATAACATTCAAATTGTCATCAGCATAATAAATATTCAAATAGCTATCTATTCCGATTTCTCCATTTTCATAAATAGCGCTATAAAGTCCGCATTCCCTTTCACCATCACAAGAAATCTTGACAACATCATTGCCAACAACTAAATCTTTTGATGAGTCATTATCATATGCTCGTACATCAGTTTTTAATATAAAGTTCTTGTTTTCACGATCATATAATAGGAAGAAATGGCCACGTTGCTTCTTGGGAATTTCCGTTGAGGGTGTATAGTTTTCCGGACTAAACGAGTGAAAAAAATTATAAAAGAATGAATAATTCTCTGTCTTTCGAAGTGCGTTATTTATTTCGGGATGTGTGATGATAGGTAAGACGTGATTGTATACAAGATCTTTGTAAGTGGTCTCCGATTCATCCCATTCAACATTATACTTGTAAAGCGCGTCTTGCAACTGTGTCGCTTCAGCTCTATTCAGGACAAGATGATACCTAAGAACGCCTACAAATTCCTGGTTCCCCCTAATTCGATCAGCATAAAATCTGGGAATCCCATCGTTGTCTTTTGACCATTCTTCTACAGACCTAAACAACTCCATAAATTGTTCAGGAAGAATATTGGCATTTGGCAAGCCACTTTTTTCTCTAAGAATTGATATTAATCCATCATATGTCCTGTTTCCACTATACGCTAAGATAAGAAAAACAACATAGCTTAGACATGGACATTTATGAGGAAAGCGTTGATCCTGAATAGATGCTAACGCTCTAGCAAATTCAAAGATTGCAGTCGTTTGCGTTTCTTGTCTTCTATATGCGCTCAATGCATTATCAATTCTAGCCTGGCCAAGAAATACTTCACTTATGGCTCTCCTAGGGTCTCCATTCCTGGTCAGCCCGCAATAAAAGAAATTTCTAACGTCATCTGAGCTTCTTAACAATATGCTATCATAAAAGAATTCCAAATAATCATCTAATTCCAGTTCATTCTCAAGCCGATCTCTAATAGCATCATTAGAGCATCCTATATTTCTGATGATGTCATCACTAACATATAGGAGCACTTGTTCTGAAGGATTATCTCCTCCGAAATAATACTCCCATAGAGCATCATTCCAGAGAAAATAATCGTTATATATGTCGTTCTCTCCCATCAGAATTGCCACTTAACAATATCACTGTATCTGGTATGAATGTCGTACAACATTCTGCCTACTTCACTATTGGGGTCTTTCAGTACAAGTACCAACTTAGCAACAGGACGTGTTAGCGGCATGAGAGACCATGTATATACATAATTGTGCATACGTTCCTCTGGTGTATTTAACACATTTGCATCTGGATGATCTTCATAATGAGTCTTCTTATCTTGAATGAGTTCATCAAAATTGAGACAAACTGTGATAAGGCTTTCTAATCCTCGGCACGACTCGTAATGATAAAGCCGGCATTCATTCATATCTATTGTATACTGTTCCCTCAATTTAGGATTAGTACCATCAAAAATATGAATATTTGCATTTTCGAAAGACTCTTTATACTTAAACTCGCGTTTTGTGGAATCAACCATGTTGCTGGGTGCTAAAAACAATATGTCGTAAGGACAGCCACCTAAGTCATTAATGCATTCGTTTAGGAGTTTCGCATGTAGCGTATCAGGGTATTCGCCAGTAACAATAACTTCTCCGCCTAACAGGTTATTATCCTTTAGCTCCGAGATTGGTAGATTAGCAGCATCTATATATGCGTTCACAAATTTGACAAGTTTTGTTTCTTGTCTGAGACTTGTGCCTAATTTAATTTTATTCTTTTTACTGCCGAAATGTTGTTTCTGCCCACGTTTGATAAATTGGTTAATTCCATCTGCTGCGATTACATGCTCTCTTCCATAGAGTTCAGTTATGATACTTAATTCCGTATCTGTCCAATCTTGTGCTTCATCGATAAGAATATATTCCCACTCTTGTCTCAAACATGCGAGATCGTCATCTCCACATGATTGTATTAATTCAAGAAGATCTTTTAGTTTCTTCTCAACAGTTTCTTCTGTATCATCATAAGTAAGTATATTGTCAGGATCAATAGTACGTATCAGGTTATTAAAGAAACGATACATAGTACTTATACCGATAGTATCAGGGTCATAATTCTCATGATCTACAACAAAACTCATGAGTCGGCGAATATCGGATACAAGGGCATGATTGTATGATAAGAAAAGACAATTGTGAGGCTCGTCTCCATTAGATAGCTTCAGGGCTGTTTGCAATAAAAAGAAAGTTTTACCTGTCCCTGCTTTTCCAGAAAACACTGTTAAGTCATTACCTATTGTAAGGTTCTTAAGAGATTCTTGAACTCTCTTCTCTATTAACTTATTAAAGGTTCGTGCTGTTAATCCCTTCGGTACTGGACGGGCCTCTGCAAGCAACTGATTAATGTCGACAAGAAATCGTTTATTCTCAGGAGAATAGTAGAATTTCGTCGTGTCTTGCTGAGAGATAAATAATGACATCATCTCATTAAAGGAGAAGTCATTAGGCAATGCTCCAACATCATTCTGCCCATTTTTTATAGAAGCAAGCTGGTGTCGGTTAATTGATTTCAGCCAAACAAAGTTTGAGGTACGAGGTTCATAACCAAATCGTCTTCTGAAATAACTGATAAAACTATATTTTTGGTCCTCATTTTGTCTGGTCGCATTTTTGTCATGACCTTCTTTGTAAGTCACATACAGATCGGTTCCTTTAGGATGAATATATTGAGCTTCTTGTTCCTTTAATTCAATAACGATGCAGAAATCATTTACATAATAGAACTTATGATCTGGATTGTTATTGATGGGGAATTTGCAATTTTTTAAGGCACCGACCACTAATAGGTCAACATCCCTTGTGGATTGACCATGCAATGTCAAATTCGAAAAGATCAAAATATCTCCGTCAGCATCTTGTGAGATGCCGCTTTCTATATTTTGCTTTAACTTGACAGCTGCATCAGACTCACTGGTCTTGACACCATTGTCGACAATGTTTACTTTTATAGGCATAGTTCAAACTATTTATTTGTTTAACTATCGAAATCTTGTTCTGTTTCTTGAATAAGATCTTTATCCAAGAAATGCTGATAGAGTGTTCGCAATTCCTCAATGTCATTGCTTTCGCAACTATGATTCTCAACACATCCTTTCTCGATTCTTAAAATATCTTTAATCCATTCATATCTCTTTTCTCTTTTTGCAGTTCTTCTCATCCCTGGATAAGTAAAGTCATCCTTTAATAAAGGATCGTTACTAGGATGACAGGCAATTTTGAAATAATTATCATCCATCACAAAATCCCAAAGAGTCTTTTCTTGGATTTGTTCAGGTGTGGCATTCAAGTTAAATGTACGCTGGCGCTCAAAACATTCAGTGCTTACAGAGTCTGGCAAACTATCAGCCACCCAATCAACGACATTCTCCTTGTCTGAGAATCTATTCGTAAATTCTTTCTTGATAAGAACTTTTAGTTGATTAATTATATCTATGGCCTCACCAACAACCTCTGAAGAATTATTTGCAATCCAATCCTCAAGTCCAGCTGGATTAAAATCATCATATTGCTCATGTATTACTTTTTGGAACGTCCTCTGATACTGAACAGGTGCTTTTGCACCAGTCCATGTTCTTAATCTACTAGCTTCCTCTGGTTCACAATTCAGTGCAAATTCATAAACTTTCTCTAAATAAGGTCGTATGATTCCAAACACGGTTTCTGGATCTGCTGTCAATGCACCATCTGCTATGGTATAGAGGATATCATTCTGTTTATATTCAACTAAGTCAGCAACAAACCTTAGATAGCCATTCATACCGATATTACGAACAAAAACATTCTTTTTTTCTCCATCTTCTAAACGCTCTATTTGGCTAAGACCGTTGAGAAGTGCCAGAACACACATAAATAGGAAATCTCGGATGGCAATCTTTGATTGTTCGAAACTTTCCTGGTCATCTGCGTTTCCTCTAAAGAAAAGGCCAGGAGCTTCCAAAGTTTCATTTTTCACCTTTCCGAAGTAGATTGTTGAATATTTCAATGCTTGTTGTAAATAATCAAGCGTGTAAGCCTTTCTGTCTACCCCATCACCCACAAAACCTCTTAAAGGTGATTGTCTATGATCTGCAAAAGCAAAGGCTATTTGAAGCCTGAGACCATACATTCGTTGAGACAAACGTGGATCAGTAGGAAGCAGATCCTTATATAGTGTGAGTCTTAATTCTTTAGGTACGGCTTTTTGGTTTTGATTCATATCCATAAATAATTTCACTTGGGTTGGCTTTGCCAGTTTCTCGAAAGCAACAACAGGAATTTGCTGATTACCCAACTTGCATCCGGCATACCCCATTAGACGATGTTGTCCATCAATTATATATGCTACTCTGTATTTCTGTGGAATTTTGAGATAACCTATTTCTGTATCTATATTACAACCCTCATGACCTGCTTGGACTTCTTCAAATTCACATTCTTCATCTAAATTAATAACTATAGAATTTGGGAAGAAACCGTGGTTGTTTAGAAAGTCTGTGATGCTTATCAGCCTAGATTTTTTTACTAATCTTTGATAGGTTGGCATAGCTTCTTCATGGGCTTTTGTCTTATGAAGCACAAAGCTGAGACGAAGAAGAATCTGTGGATCTATAGAAAAGGCATAATATCTATGTCCTCCCATACGTCCTCTAATTGCAGGAATCTTCGTTTCAATTTTTGGAATTGTCATTCCCTCGAATAACTTCCCACTGAATTGGAAATAAGCAGCATTTTTAAGATTGGTATACAACTCCTCAAAATACTCTACATCAATAGATGTGAGGACTGTGAAATTATTATCATTTATGAACTGCTCTTGTTCACGGGATAGTTCAAACCCTTTAATAGCAATAATATATTTGAATACAAGTTCGTGATCATCAAGTTTCTTCGTCAAATAATCTGTAATTCTGCCAAATTCTACTCTCATGGTATTAAGCTTGGCGTCTAATTGGTCTTGATTCTCCGTAGTAAAGCAATCGAGAAAGATGAAAGAATACTCATCTTTGTCTTGGCCAAAGATGGAAAAGTTCAAGTACGTATTTTCATCTTGCCCATAATAGAACCTGTTTTTCCCACTCTTATTTAGATATGGAAAGCCCATATTAAAGAAAAGTCGCCAAAGTTGTTTTTCGTAAGCCAAGAGCTCAGGATCGTTTTTTCTCAAAACGATTTGAGTTCTTGTAACTTTAAACTCATTCCAGCCGTCTTGACTTTCTATCTGGGCATTATATTGCCTTGCTTTTACCCGTTTTTCCTCATACCCAATATGTTTGCTCGGCTCGTTTTTCTTGTCTGCGTCATACGCTATTAAAGAATTGCTGTTCCTAGAATTAGTTTGTGATAGTCTCATAATAACTTAATATTTTTAGGTTTATAAAATTTAACTTTTTATTATTGTTTCGCACCAAGTGATAATAGTGTTGATTCGACGTTTGTAAACAGCTTCACTATATCCAGGGTAGCTCTTTTTGACAATAGCTTCTGCATATTCAAAAATATCACATCGCGGTTGCAAGAACCTACGGGCAAATATTTTCCCAATCAGCTCATCAGTGATGATACATTCATATATGCGTTCCCTAATGCAGGAAGAATTATTCTCGAAAATATCATGGGCCAATGGTGTTGGCTCCATATTTTCATCTATCAAGCCTAAATACAAACAGGCATTAGTATAATAATCCGCCTGTCGTAATGTAAACCCAATATGTTTGGCGACAAGTGCTTTACTGCATCCTGGTGTTTGGTAGATAAATGTAAAAACATCAAGAACTGTTTGCAGATTGTTTGCTTGAATTAGTAGTTTCTTCATATCTGTACATCAATAGTTTCTAATTAGTGATTCAGTAATCTTGCCACGCCCTTCACCAAATGCATTGATTGCGCGTGGAGCATAGATTATCTGGAAGACATAATTATCGTATAAATCTTCAAAATATGAAGTCCCATCTTCGTTTTTACTATCTGAATTGCTTTGAAGCCATCGAACTCCTAACGCGGTCAGTTCATCGCAAAAAAACTTTAATTCTTCTTGCTGGCGATCGCTGAAAGGACCTTTGGAATAAGACTGAAAATTATGCTCTCCCAGAAGAGGTCGATATGGAGGATCTAAATATACAAAAGTGCTTAACGGATTTATAATTTCCCCAGCCACATTTTTATAATCACCAGATTTGATTGCTACCTCTACTCTGTTTAAAGCCTTAGAAACAGCCAGCAATGTTCCTTCGTCACATATTTTGGGATTAACATATCTTCCATAAGGGACATTAAATCCACCTTGAAGGTTTACTCTAAATAAACCATTAAAACAAGTCCTATTTAAGAAAATGAACAATGCACATTTATCTACATCAGTAAGATTTGCTTTGTTATTGAAATCATCACGATAAGCATAGAACAGTTTTTGCCTGACATCTTGTTTCTCAGAAAGGAACTCATCTTCTATCCCTTTTAATTTTGAAACGAGCCCTGTCGGAGTATCCTTAATAGTTCGATAGCATGCAATTAACTCTTCATTAATGTCGTTAATTATTACTCTTGTAATATTCGGGAATTTTTGCAACATATGAAAGAGCATCGCTCCTCCACCAACAAAAGGTTCAATATAGCATACTTCATTTGATGTATATAGGAATTGAGGAAGATTGGCGTCTAATTGTGACAACAACCGTCCTTTTCCTCCAGCCCATTTTACAAAGGGCTTCAATTTCAATGATCTATTATCTATACTATCTGGCATCTAAATATTTACTGTTCATCGTAAAACTAATGAGTAAGTGCCTGAATATTCTAACTCACCTCACTAAAATCATATTGTTCCATCAGTTCGTCCATGCGAGCAGAGGCCGCATTAATCTTCTTATCGGAAGAATTTTCGTCAATGGAATTTAGAATAAGAATCAGTTCGTTGTATTCCTTGACAATCTCTGTTGTGGGCTTTAAAAGATTTTTCTTTGTTATTTCCATATTATTTTTGTTGATTGTTTAATTATTATCGTATATTCTCAAGAAGATCCTTGAAAGATATATATGATGCAACATCCTTAGTAAAGCACCAAACGGCTTCGGTCTCACCTATCAGCAGATTGAGTAACTTATGTCCGCTTTTGTCCTTCAATTGTGGCAGAGACAGATATTCCCAATTTAATCTTGCTTCTGTATGATAGGATCGACATCTGTCGAAAGAATCGGCATCGTGCAGGATTTGCTTGACCAGATTGTCAACTTTAAAACCGCAGTCGTGACGAGAGCAATGAAGCGACACAGCTGAACGGACATAGTCTTGTTCGTCTGGTGTCAGTTCGTATTTCTTCCAAATGGCACTATGAAGGTTCCACTTCGTCTCTGACGCTCTGGGACCATGTCCAGGATCACTTCCATTATTGTTTCTGGCCTGATCGTGAATGAAGGCTCCACAGAATGCCAAGAGTCCTCGTCGAGGTTCATTGAGTTTCTGGGCAATCAGGGCTGTGGCTATCATCACGCGATAGAGATGGCGAGGATCATGAATACCTCGTTCGGGATTGTTGAAGTATTCTTTCTTCAAATCGAAGTCCGAAAAGTCTTTAATACCAATAAAACTTAATGCATCGATGACTGTTTGTCTCAATGATTTCTGCTTGAATTGTAATGAACTAATATCCACGTTATTTCAGTTTTAAGTTATTATTCATGTTGCCAAGATAAGAATTTCCCTTCAGACCACCAAGAATCTGAACCATTTATTTCAGAATGGTTGGTCATCGCTAGAAGATGACGACGCGTCTGACTCTTTTGATTTAAAAGCGCCTGAAAGCATATTCATCATAAACTCACCTTGATAGCCTTTCATTGCCTCACCCACATCTTGATGATTGAGTATGGCGCGTTCAGCTTTGCGTCCGCAATGAAAGAGGACTGCTGGGCGAAAGGAATCCACTTCCATGATTTTATACACGTCCTGAGGCAATGTGTCGTATACTTCAACGACTTTCTTCAATGCATTAAAAGAGGATGTCACATCGGGATATTTCTTGTCAAAGTCGTATAATTCCCAATACATTCCTTCTGCGAAAAAGATTTCTGCAGCTTCCCGATAGTCATCGATTAGATTCTTTAATGACTCTTCTTTTTCTGGAATCAGTTCTAATAGTTGCTTTGCCTGTTGACAAATAGTTATAAATCTTGGTTTTGACATAACGAAAAAAGATAATTAGTTATTATATGGTTACAAAGATAAGCATTTCCCCTCAAACTACCAAGGATTTGAGGGGAAAATGCAGATCAAGGCGCATTAACGCAGTTCCAGAGCATCGAGGGTATCGCCAATGAGCTCACTACGGTCTTTACTAATTGTCTATTTACCATTCAAAGCATCATCTGTATATTTGAAGAATTCATCAAAGGTGTCAACCTCACCTAAATCTTCTATACTGTTAATGGGTAACATTTCATTAACATCCATTTCGAGGTTATCGTTTATTCTAATCTTTGTGGTTAATTGCTTATTATTCTTTACCATAATTAAAAGCAACTATATATGAGTTGATGTATTATTATTCACTTTTTTCTTTCATCTCTTTGTATAGTTTTAGCATCTTCTCAAAAAACATCTCTGAGAAAGATACCGCACCATTATTCTTCCTACGTTTTCTCTTGGATTCTCCTTGAAGGTCTATATTGAAATATACTTTGAAAGGAGGTATTGTTGAGTATTTCAAAAATTCACTTGGTGTGTATTCGCGAAATGTAAAGGATTCGTTTTCACCTTTTATTGCAATCACAAAACGGTATCTATCCGGAGTTTTGAAAGCTTGTTCCCATTCTGTGAGTGTTGCTGCACCAAAACAACTATCACTCTTCTCAGTCATTTTGATTTCAAAATACCATGTCTCCCCATCTTTTTCAGCAATAATATCTGAAGGAGCTGAAGTTATTTCAGCTTCATAACCTTCTGCCTTTAGTTTTTCCAGAAAGGCTCTTTTGGCTGGGACATCTGTTTTTTGGGGCATATTATCTTTTTCGTTACTATCACAACAAAACTTTCGGCAACCATATACCTTTATCTTCAGATTTTGCTCCTTTAGGTATCAATAAGTCTACAGGCTTCTTTCCTTTGAGAATCTTCTGGATGATGGGATGCTCTTCTTTGACACGGCCTTCTTCATCATTCCATTCTTCATAGAAATAGCCATAGGTGCCATCGGGGGTTGCTTTGAATTGGGCAGTGAGGTCTGGGATGATCTGAGCTGAATTATCAAAGACGAACTCGCCAAAGAACACTTTAGTACTCCATAAGGCACCATATCCTCTTTCTGAAGAATCTGCATCGCCCAAGAGAATTCTCAGATTTGAGGAACAACGCTGTATCCAATACGGCCAGATATAGCAAGGTATGCCAAACTCATCCTCTATCTCCTTTTTACGTACAAAGGGATTTTCGGGGTCTCTGTATACAGTAAGTTTCTTAAAGTGTCCAGGTCCATGAAACTCCAAGAAGTATTTCCTGTCGCCGTCTTCCACATAAATATCGATGTATTTTCGTCCCCATTTGTATTGAGACTCGACCTTTGCTTTGGGATAGGTCTGCTTAATAAGGCTGATGAGGATATACTCATCAAGACTGATTGTGCTATTACCTTTCTTACATGGTAGAGCGTTGGAAATAAGATTCTTCTCCCAATAATCTTTACGGAGTGTTGACTCACTAATATATGGTGTTTCATTAATGAGTTTGAAAGAGACTTCTTTCAGATCTTCATCATTCACACCAAGGATTGTTTTGACATCCTCCTTAGAAATAAAAGAACCGACGTACTTATCTGATTCTATCAGACTGAATAATCCTAATGGTTTTCCTAATAGCCCCATATAGTTACATAATTAAAGAAGTGTTGTGAGGAGATTCCCGTGGCCAATGACGTGGTGGTTGGAATTCTGAGTCACATCCCATTTGGGCTCGTAGTAGCCAAGTACGTGGTTGTTGCTATCACGGAGGGTCTGGCGTCCGCTGAATTCTGTGTCGATGTAACCAATCACATGATGGTTGTTGTCTTGTAATGTTCGTCTCATAGTTTTTAGGTTTTAAATTGTTCTACGTTGCAAAGGTAAACATTTCCCCTCAAACCACCAAGGATTTGAGGGAGAAATGTGTAACGAGAGGGTCGAAGGATACAAAATACAGAATACAGTTTATTTTCTGCGCAGGAACATAAGGGACAAAGGAACATCAGGGACTGGTACCTTTTCGCAAAAAAATAGCCAAACGTCTGAACTTTCTTAAGGGGAGACAACCTCGCAATCCTTCTCAGACGAATGGCTTTTGGTTATTTATGACTTGAACTCATCTGGGATGAAGCAGATGTAGTCCTGATCGTCCTCGAGGTCCATGTGGTCGGGCAGGTCGGGATAGCGGGCGAGAGCCCAGGCGACATCGCAGGAGCTGAACTGGTCACTCTCCCACTCTTCCCATAGGTTGAACAACTCGTCTTCGTCGGTAGGGACTTCGTCGTACCACTCGGAATCCTCGATATATTCCTCGGGATTGAATTCGCCACTTTCTAAATCCTTTTTGAAGTTGCGCTGTTGGTCCGCCTCGTCGAGTTCGAAATAGTTATTGCGGAGACCATTAAGGAGATAGAAGTCATAGATTTCCTGAAAAGCGGCCTTTGCAATACGTTCGTGCAGCTCTGGAGCGTCATCCTGCAAAATGGGCATCAGACCAGCTCTCTTGTCGCCTGTGTAGTCTTTGACCAATTGGCGGATCTTGGTCACTTCTTCGTCGGAGAACTCAACCTCAATAGAAAGGTCTTCTGTAACAGGAATGCCAGGGCACATGTAGCCCTGAAACAGTTCAATGTCTAATTGGTACTTCTTCATATTCGTCTCGTTTTGATAGGGCAAAGGTACAACGAAAAATCGGATTTGCGTTGAGAGTTATACCTATAAGAGACGCTAAGAAACAAACCTATGTCTTTTTCATGAGCCCCCAAGTACACTTAGGACATTTATAACTGGGGAAACACGTAGGGCATACTCGATAGCCACAAGTATCACATACCCACCAAGACCAATTGTCTGGCAGTTCCTTTCCACAACACATACAGGGAATAAACATAAGCAAATTACTATTTATTGTTTTCTGATTATTTCTTCTTCGCTTCCATTCTTTCTACCATTTTCTTCAAACGAGCTGCTGTAGCAGCGTCAGGGCTTCTATATGAAGCATTGTTTAAGGTAAAGCCGAAATCAAGTTTATTTTCTAATATGATTTCTCCTTCTTCCTTAGGAACTCTCCTTCTTCGAGGTGATTCAGGCTTGTCATCTCTACAAGCTCTTATACCACGAGTGACACCCATATCTGCTCTTTCTCCATGAGAAACTCTTAAAGGGATGGAATCATCAAGTTCGCTATTCTTTTTCGGTTTTGTAGTTTCCTTTTTGGCCATATCTCACATTTTCCTGCAAAAATACTAAAAATTCTCCAAAATACGGGATTTTTTCACTATTTTTGCAGAAAATTATCACGATATGGCAGAAATTGATTGGTATGAGAAAGCCTGGGAGTGCATGGACAAAGAAGACTATGCACAGGCAAAAGAATATTTTGAAAAGGCTCTTGCTGAAGGAGTAATTGAAGCGTATTGCGATTTGGGAAACCTCTTTTTCTCAGGAAATGGTGTAGAACAAGACTACAAGAAAGCCGTCGAATATTATCAAAAAGGAGCTAAATTGGGAAATGCCGATTGCTTTGACAACTTAGGCATGTGCTATTTCTGGGGGCATGGCGTTGAAACAGACATGCAGAAGTCGGCTTTTTACACTGAGAAGGCAGCCAAAGCTGGTATCGATAGAGCGATGTATGATACCGGTCTGAACTATGGGCGAGGCTATGGTGTAAGCCAGAACATCGAGAAAGCATTATATTGGTTAGAAAAGGCTGCCGAAGAGGATTATCCTACTGCTTTTGTGGAACTTGGCGATTTGTATTTCGTAGGTGAGTATGTTGAGAAAGATTTGGAAAAGTCATTCCAATATTATAAAAAAGGCGTCGAGTTGGGCGACCATACATCGAAGTTGCTGCTTTCCACATTTTATGCGAAAGGTCTTGTTGTTGAGAAAGACCTCGAAAAAGCAAAA
>OCVV011306289.1_pt1 | contig 43860 bp, 31 predicted proteins | sample 1539721 | NCBI WGS metagenome assembly OCVV01 (sample SAMN02144230, study PRJEB22623) | gut metagenome | biome: sheep rumen | host: Ovis aries | place: New Zealand | reverse complement strand
TAAAATGATAAAATTCTGCAACTTCTTCTTCAGTCATTTTTCCCTGTTCAATTAATTTTACAGCAGTTTCAAGGTCACGTTCAGCTCTTTCTTCCTTAGCGAAGTCTTCCATAATTCTACACATATGCTTAACCCCCTTTTCATCTTCCTTGAGATATCTGGCTCTGTCAGCCAGAAGTTTACTCTTCATGTCATCGGCCTTTTTGCAATGAAAGTCATGCATAAGGTCGCCAATCGGATCATTTCCTTTATATTCGCCGTTTACATAGATGATATGTGCTTCATCGTTGAATAATTCTTCACCATCTACGTACCTGTCTATTTTATACAACGGTTTTCCTTTTTTGAATATATCATTTTCAGTAATAAAAATGACATAACTTTCTGGAAGATTCTTTGCATCTTCACCAGGAACCGTAATATCTGCATCCATTAATGCTGAATTATAGCGTGCACGTTTAGCACCTGCACCTTTATCAGCCCTCTGAATTTCAATATCGTAAGGTTTACCTTTATTGTCTTTTGCATAAACATCAAGTCTAACAGAACGACCTTCAAGGCTCTTTACGGTTTTCTGAGCAACTGTATCAATTACTTTAAGCTTCTTGTTATCAAGTATAGTTTGAAGTACGAATTGAGTACAGTCCTTGTCATTTTCAAAAAAGCGAGTCATAAAGTCATCGTCCATCAAAGTAAACTCCTGAAGACGAGCAATCATTTTCTGCTTCTTTGTCGAATCCTTTTTTGCCATAGCTTATATTACCATTAAAAAATGAAACTCGCAAGTTTACCATTTGGAATATAATTTGTTAGTACTTACATGGGATTTTCAAGCTCTTCCTCGGACAAACACAAAGATGACTTCAAACTTTGATACAAATGTATTAGAATTGATTAAACAAAATAATTAGATAACACGAGAAGAAATTGCAGCTAAATACAATAGCTCCCTATACCCACACCTCAACGCTATTTTGGTGTTTTCTGCGTTGAGGCCCAGCAGTAATATGCTTTTTCTCTCTCAAAAAGCATATCAAGATTAATTGAGATTATATGATATAGTATTCGTTGGAAGAACCTAAAAAATTGCTCCACGTATTCGCAATTTTTTTTAACGGTTCTTCGATTATCCAGTTCGGGACGTTGAGGTCGCTGGTTCGAATCCAGTTTGCCCGAGATCTTTTAATTTAACTTATGACTTTCTAAACATAGAAATCTTTTTATATGCGCCATTTTTTCGATAATCCTAAAACGACCCGCTGTCGCAGCTCGTTTTTTAACGGATTTTCGATTTTTGGCGGGTTCGAATCCAGTTTGCCCGAGATCTCTTTACTTTCAATACATTTTTAATTGCTGATTTCTTTTTATATTCGCCTTTTTCTTGACTTTTCGGACTTTCGCATTAGAATTCTAGTTATGTCAGAAAAAAATAATCCTATAAAAGTGCTGAATGCTTTTTCCAGAAAATTCGCAAAGATGAGTAATGATGCTTTAGATGCTCAACCGGCACCAGTTTCGAAAGATAAAAAACTTCAGGATGAAATTAACGCAAGAGAAACAGACCGCAGAAGTTTTTTGTGTCGTAGATTTGAAGATTTTGCGGAACCGCGTACTCAGGATATTGAAGAGGACGAAGATAATCTCATTAAGGCCTATGACTTCTTTTGTAAACTTGTAGAATTCTGTGAAAACGAAAAATCAGAAAATCAAAATATAAAACTGCGAACTATGGAACTTTCATCACCTTTGTGCCGCAAAGCTGATTACACACTTGGAGAGGATTCAGCATTTTTGAGACTCTGGTTTTTGCAAAAATATCCGGAAACCAGTGTTGTGCCAGAGTTTACCCGAGCAGATAACGGACAGTTTTACCTGAACTTTACTTCACGAGAACTCTGGAGTCCTACACCACTTGAAAAAGAAATTTTACGCGCATTGGAAAATCCCGAAGAATAAATTCATCAAACCGGGTATTCACCATTAAAACATCCCCGGCAGAATGAATTGCTTCCCAGCGCTTTGAGCATTCCTTCGAGACTTATAAAGGCCAGCGAGTCAGCTCCAATTTCCTTACGTATTTCTTCTAGCTCATGAGTACTTGAAATTAATTCGCTTTTACTTGGTGTATCTATTCCAAGATAGCACGGAAACTTTACCGGTGGCGAACTTACACGAAAGTGCACTTCTTTTGCTCCAGCTCTTCTTAAAATCTGAACAAGACGACGGCTGGTTGTTCCCCGAACAATTGAATCATCTATAACGACAACCCTTTTACCGCACAAATCACATCCAATGGCATTTAATTTAACGAATACCATATTTTCACGTTCTTTCTGCGTAGGAGCAATAAAGGTTCGCCCTATATATTTGTTTTTCACAATTCCAGTGACATAAGGAATTCCACTTTCTTTAGCATAACCAATAGCAGCACCAATCCCACTGTCTGGAACTCCAATTACAACATCAGCATCTACTTTACTTTCACGGGCAAGGATAGCACCCATTTTATAGCGGGCTTCCTGTACCGGAATACCGTCAATTACACTGTCCGGACGTGCAAAATAAACATATTCAAAAATGCAGGTTCGTTTTGAAGCAGCTTCACAATTTGACGAACTATCGTTAGTTAGTATACTTCGTATTCCATTTTTATCTATAATGACCACTTCACCAGGTAATACATCTCGTATAAATTTTCCATTCACAGAATCAATTGCACAAGATTCAGAAGTAATTATATATGAGGGGGAAGTCTCCCCCTCGCTGCAAAGAGCTTCGCCCTTTTCCGCTACCCCTTCGAACGGGGACTCCGCCCCCGTAACGCCCCCATTTAAGTTTCCTATACAAAGAGGTCTTATACCATTCGGGTCACGTACGGCTATCAATATATCCTGCGTCATAATACAAAGTGCAAAGGAGCCTTTTATAGCTTTTACAGCTTCAACAACAGCTTCAATAAACAAGTTCATATCATGGCTTGCATGTCCGGGCTTTCCACCCTTTTCTATATATTTGCGAACGATTAATTTTAAAATAACTTCGCTGTCGCTTGAAGAACTAAAAGTACTTCCTGAATCTTCGAGAAGAGAACGGAGTTCTGTGTGATTTACAAGCTGACCATTATGAGCCAAAGCAATTGAACCAAACTTGTAAGTATTCAAAAATGGCTGAGCATTTTCAATTGTGCGCCCGCCGGCAGTTGCATAGCGAACATGCCCAACTGCAATAGATCCCTCAAGCTTATCTAAATCGCCATTCTTAAAAACATCGCCCACAAGCCCCATTCCCTTGTGCAGCTTTATTTTTCCGTCCACTCCACCATCGCTCACAGCAATTCCCGCGCTCTCCTGCCCGCGGTGCTGAAGGCTTGTAAGCGCATAGTAAGCAAGTTGTGCCGCACTCAGCGCGCCGTAAATTCCGACAACTCCACATTCATCATGCAGTCCCATTTACTCAGCCTCGTCTAAAAGAAATTCATCAATCTGGCGCGCACATTCACGACCTTCTGCAATTGCCCATACAACCAGAGACTGGCCGCGATGCATATCTCCAGCGGTAAATACCTTTGCAACATTAGTAGCATATCCGTTAGGACTTGCTAACTCAGGAGTCGACTCTCCAAAAGAAGCTACAGTACCACGAGGACCAAGTTCAGTACCAAATGCCTGCGCTGTATATTCTTCACAACCAGTAAAGCCGGCAGCTACCAGAAGCAGATCACAAGGCAGAGTTTTTTCTGTTCCTTCGCGTTCTACAAGCTGGCGTTTCCCATCAATCATCTTGAATTCAACTTCTATAATACGGACAGCTGTTATATGTCCGTTATTGCTTATTACTTCTTTTACAGTTGTTTCATAAACTCTAGGATCATGTCCAAACCTTGCAATGCTTTCTTCTGCACCATAATCAACCTTTAGCACCCTAGGCCACTGCGGCCACGGATTATTTTCTGCACGTTCTACAGGCGGACAAGGCATCATTTCTATTTGTGTTACAGACTTACAGCCTAAACGAATTGCAGAACCACAACAGTCGTTTCCAGTGTCACCACCGCCAACAATTACAACATCTTTTCCTTCGACTTCAATTCCAAAATCTTGTACGAGCATCTGGCCTATCTGTTTATTTGCAGGAGCAATGCCTATTTCTTCAAGAGCATTACTTGTTGCTATAACGCTCTTTGTAACTGCCTTTAAAAAATCTACAGCAAAAATTACGCCTTTTGCGTCTACTCCAGGTGCTGTAAGGGCACGTGCTTTTTTTGCACCACAACACAAAGCTACAGCATCAAAATCTTTTAAAATCTGAGAAGCAGCATAACTGCGGCCAACATCAGCATTGAAAATAAATTCAACACCCTCTGCCTTCATAAGTTCAATACGACGATCTACAATCTTTTTATCGAGCTTCATATTTGGAATACCATACATCAAAAGACCGCCGGCCTTATCTTCACGCTCAAAAACCGTAACGCTGTGTCCCCGACGGTTGAGCCAGTCTGCAGCAGCAAGTCCACTAGGCCCTGCACCAATAACTGCAACTTTTTTGTCACTTCTGTGAGCAGGAATTTCAGGCTTCATATAACCGGTTTCAAAAGCTTTTTCGATTATAAATAATTCATTATCATGAACCGTTACAGCTCCTTCTCCAACAACAGGGCTTCCGCAGTTACAGGCTTTTTCGCAGAGAGCAGGACAAACACGACCGGTAAATTCAGGAAAAGAAGATGTCTTTAAAAGTCTCCAGGCAGCCATATCGAACTGCCCATTAAAAAGAGCATCGTTCCACTCAGGAATGTAATTGTGAAGAGGACAACCAGTTACCATTCCTGCAAGTTTAATTGCACTCTGACACATTGGCACCCCGCAATTCATACAACGTGCTGCCTGTTCCCGCCGAGCCTTTTCATCTAGTTTTGGATGAAACTCCTTAAAATTATTTATGCGCTCCAAAGGAGGAACATTTCCGTTTTCAATTCTTTTATAATCCATAAATCCTGTTGGTTTTGCCATTTTGATTCTCCTGATTTTCCGCTATGCTGAACATTTTCTGAAAGCATCCAGCACTGCCTCATCGTGTGCCTTGCCAGTTTTTTCTTCTGCAGCAATTTCTGTCATAATGCGCAGATAATCATTTGGAATGATTTTCTTAAAGCAAGTTTTGTAATTCTCCCAATCTGAAAGAATTGCCTTAGCGCGTTCACTACCGGTTTCTGCAGCGTGCTGTTCAATAAGTTCGTAAAGACGAGCTTCATCTGTGGTATCACGCAGTGTTGTTGTCTCATCATCAAGAGCATACATTTTTACAAGCTCATGATTCATGCGTTTGTAAAGATCATGTTTTTCATCCATTACATAAGCAACACCGCCACTCATTCCGGCACAGAGATTTTTTCCTGTTCCACCAAGAATTACAGCAGTTCCGCCTGTCATATATTCAAGACCATGATCACCACAACCTTCTGCAACAACTGTTGCTCCTGAGTTTCGAACACAGAAACGTTCACCGGCTACGCCATTAATAAAAGCAGTTCCGCTGGTTGCTCCAAATAAAGCTACATTTCCAACAATTATATTTCCAGCAGCATCACCCTCAAATTCTGCAGGCTTTTTGATTACAAGTTTTCCACCGCTTAAGCCTTTACCAAATGCATCGTTTGCATCACCTGTAAGGCGGAGTGTAAGTCCTTTAGGAATAAAGGCTCCAAAACTTTGACCAGCCCCACCTTTGAAGTTTACGCAGTAAGTATCATCAGAAAGTGTATTTCCAAATTTCTTTTGAATTTCAGAACCGAGAATTGTACCAACTGTTCGGTCTGTAGACTGAATGTCGATACATATACCGTCATCCCGAGCTTGTTTCGGGATCTTGTTTGTAGATGCTGAAACAAGTTCAGCATGACGACTCTCAAAATCAGGAACAAGTTTTGTCAGATCGATACGTTTTTCAAGTTCAAAATCGAAAACAGAACGGTCAGATTTCCAGTCACTATTTTCTGAAGCATTCGCAAGAACCCGACTCATATCAACAAGACCAGCTCGCTTAAAACCCTGCTTATCCTTAAGCTTAAGCAAATCAGTTCTACCGCAAAGTTCTTCTACAGTGCGGACACCAAGTTTTGCCATTATTTCACGCATTTCCTGAGCAATGAACTTCATGAAATTAATTACATATTCAGGTTTTCCAGGGAATTTAGCACGAAGTTTTTCATTCTGAGTTGCAACACCAAATGGACAAGTATCTAGCTGGCAAACACGCATCATAGAACAGCCCATTGCAATAAGAGGAGCAGTTGCAAAACCGAACTCTTCTGCACCAAGCAAAGCTGCAATTACAACATCACGACCACTCATAAGTTTACCATCTGTTTCAATTACAACGCGTCCACGTAAACCATTCTGAAGCAAAGTCTGATGAGTTTCTGCAAGACCAAGTTCCCAAGGTAAACCGGCATGATGAATCGAACTGATAGGCGCGGCTCCAGTACCACCATCGTGTCCTGAAATTAAAATTACCTGAGCACCAGCCTTTGCGACACCGGCTGCAATAGTTCCAACACCTGCTTCACTTACAAGCTTTACACTGATGCGCGCTGCACGGTTTGCATTTTTCAAATCATAAATAAGCTGAGCCAAATCTTCTATAGAATAGATATCGTGATGAGGCGGTGGCGAAATCAAAGCAACACCAGGAGTTGCATATCTTGTCTTTGCAATCCAAGGGTAAACTTTTTTACCAGGCAGGTGTCCACCTTCACCAGGCTTAGCTCCCTGAGCCATCTTAATCTGAATCTCACGGGCACTCAAAAGATACTCTTCTGTAACACCAAAACGTCCGGAAGCAACCTGTTTAATTGCAGAGTTATATTCTGTTCCAAGGCGTTCAGGTTTTTCTCCGCCTTCACCACTATTGCTTTTTCCGTGAATGGCATTCATTGCAGCAGCCATACATTTATGAGCTTCTTCACTGATTGAACCATAACTCATGGCACCAGTTTTAAAGCGTTTTACTATTTCATCCACACTTTCTACTTCATCAATTGAAATACCTTCTCCAGCTTTTTCAAAATCAAAGTCGAGCATTGCACGCAGAGTATGTGGATGTGCGTTATCGTCAACTAACGCAGTGTATTCCTTAAAGCGGACATAATCTCCATTTCGAGTTGCCTGCTGCAAAGCCACAATTGTTTCTGGGTTATAAAGGTGACTTTCTGCCTGAGGACCACGACGGAATTTGTGTTTACCAAAAGAATCCAGATGCTGGTTCACAGTAAGCCCAGCAGGGTCAAAACCCTGATCGTGATGATAGCGAACGTCTTCTTCTATTTCTTTAAGACCTACACCTCCAACACGGCTGACTGTATTTGTAAAATATTTTTCAACAACGTCACCGGCAATTCCAACTGCTTCAAAAATCTGAGCACTCTGATAAGATTGAATGGTACTAATTCCCATTTTTGCAGCAATCTTTACAATACCGTTAATTATTGCCTTATTGTAATCATCAATTGCCGTGTGATAATCTTTATCAAGAATTTTCTGATCAATAAGTTCTGCAATTGCTTCATGCGCAAGATAAGGATTGATTGCTCGCGCACCATAACCAAGACACATAGCAGCCTGATGAACATCTCGAACTTCTGCCGTTTCAAGAATAATAGAAATTGCAGTACGTTTTTTTGTTCGGATTAAATACTGTTCAACAGCAGACACAGCAAGAATAGCAGGAATTGCGGCGTGAGTTTTATCTACTCCGCGATCACTAAGAATGATTATATTATAGCCTTCAGCATAAGCGGCATCAATTTCTGCAAAGAGATTGTCGAGGGCAGTTTTTAACAGGCTGTCAGATGACGAAACAAGTTCAACATTAGCTAATTCATATATAATTGAAATAGTTTTAGCTTTAAGTCCCGGCTGATTCAAAGCACTGATTTTCATCAAATCAGTACCTGTCAAAATCGGATTATTAATTTCAAGTACACGACAGTTCTTTGCCTCCGGCTGCAAAAGGTTACCATCCTTTCCAACATATACAGTAGTGTCAGTAACAACCTTCTCACGAAGACTATCAATTGGAGGGTTTGTAACCTGAGCAAAAAGCTGCTTAAAGTAAGAAAATAGAGACGGATGTTTTTCGCTCATTACAGCAAGCGGAGTATCAACGCCCATACTTGCAGTAGGTTCAACACCATTACGAGCCATAGGCAGAATCATTTCATTTACATCTTCATAATTCCAGCCAAAGGCACGGTACATAATATTTCTTTCATCCTGAGTAAATACAGGAATCTTTTTGTTTGGAATCTTCAAATCAGCAAGATGAATGAGATTCATATCAAGCCATTCACCATAAGGATAAAGTGATGCATACTCTTTTTTACATTCTTCATCAGAAATTATTTTTTTCTGAACAGTATCTACAAGAAGGATACGGCCAGGCTGCAGGCGGGATTTAATTTTTATATTTTCTTCCGGAATATCAAGAACACCAACTTCACTGCTCAAAATAAGCATATTATCTTTTGTGATGTAGTAGCGGCTTGGACGAAGCCCATTACGGTCAAGAGTGGCACCAAGTAAATCACCATCACTAAAAAGAATTGCAGCAGGACCATCCCAGCTTTCCATCATAGTTGCCCAGTAATGATAAAAATCTTTTTTATTCTGAGGCATATTATCATCGTGCTTCCAAGGTTCAGGAATACACATCATAACAGCAAGTGGAAGTGGTACACCGTTCATAACAAGGAACTCGAGGGTATTATCGAGCATTGCAGAATCAGAACCAGTTGTATCTACCGCAGGAAGGATTTTCTGCATCTGAGTTTTATCAAGTTTGGTAGAACTAACAGTTTCTTCGCGAGCAAGCATACGGTCAACGTTTCCGCGGATTGTATTAATTTCACCGTTATGCGCAATAAAACGATTTGGATGAGCACGCTGCCAGCTAGGCTGAGTATTTGTAGAAAAGCGAGAATGAACAAGAGCCAGAGCAGACTCATACTCTGGAGACTGTAAATCGCTGTAAAAAGTGCGGAGCTCATGAACAAGGAACATACCTTTGTAAACAATTGTTCGGCTGCTCAAAGAACATACATAAGTTTTATGTTCGCTATCCTGCTTTTCAAACTCGCGTCTGGCAATATAAAGTCTGCGGTCGAAATCAATTCCCTTCTCACATTCAGAAGGGCGCGCAATAAATGCCTGCCAGATATTCGGCATACAGTCGCGCGCCTTTTTACCAAGCACTTCAGCATTTACAGGAACTTTACGCCAGCCAAGAAACTTCAAGCCTTCTTCAGAACAGCATTTTTCAAAACGTGCTTTTTCAGAAACACATTCCACTTCCTCTCCCGGAAAGAAAAACTGACCGATACCGTAATCGCGTTCATCAAGCGAACCAATCAAATCCTGTGCAGCCTGTTTATAAAACTTGTGACAAATCTGAACAAGAATACCTACACCGTCTCCAGTTTCACCGCTTGCATCCTTACCCGCTCGGTGTTCAAGTTTTTCAACAATGCTCAAAGCATTATCAACAATCTTATGCGTTTTGGAGCCGTCAATATTTACTACAGCACCTATACCGCAGGCATCATGTTCAAAAACTGGTTCATACAAAGTTTTCATCTAACGTTCCTTATCCGCCATAAAAAAAGCCGCGGACACAATTACGCATAAAACGCAAAAGTTACCGCGGCCTCTTTGCCGGCTTAGAGATTTTTCACAAAACAAAAAAGGTCGTAGACACAATCTCGTACAAAATACGAAATTCTATCTACGACCTCTTTGCCGTAATTTAATTTATACTACAAAAATGCAGTGTTACTGTCAATAAAAACAAATAATTATTTTTATAAAAATCACAAAATTTAAATTAATTTTTCAGCCTCGTTTTCACCATTTGAGACCGAATAATAATATGGAGTTTCCGCATCAAACTCGCCGGCACAGGTGTCGACCATTTTGAATGAAACTGGAGGATACAGCATAGAAGGGGAAAGCCTTCCCCTGTCTCGCACTTCGTTGCTCGCCACCCCTTCTCCTAGGGGCTCTGCCCCTAAAACCCCGTTCAACTTCTTTTCCATTTCTACAATATTTTCCAGTTTACACAAGAACCATTCATCAATTTTTGTGATGTCGTGAATCTGTTCAACTGAATAAAGTCTGCGTTTAAGAGCCTGATATATTGCAAATATTCTCTGGTCAGTACACTGTCCTACCCGTTCGCGTATTTTCTCGTCGCCTTCTTTTTCAAAGGCCGGAAGATTTAAATCTTTTACACCAACTTCAAGTCCACGAGCAGCCTTAAGAATTGCTTCTTCAAAGTTCTGGCCAATTGCCATTACTTCACCGGTTGCCTTCATCTGTGTACCAAGTTTGCGTGCTGCGTACACAAATTTATCGAACGGGAATTTCGGCATTTTTACAACTACATAGTCCAGAACAGGTTCAAAGCAGGCCTTTGTTTTTTTAGTAACAAAGTTTGGAATTTCATCAAGAGTAAAACCAACTGCAATAAGAGCCGCTACCTTAGCAATCGGATAACCGGTCGCTTTACTTGCCAGAGCGGAAGAACGACTCACACGTGGATTGACCTCAATTACTGCGTATTCAAAACTGTCCGGGTTAAGGGCAAACTGACAGTTGCAGCCGCCTTCTATTTCAAGGGCACTTATGATGTTGAGCGCGGCACTTCGCAGCATCTGGTATTCTTTATCTGCAAGCGTAACTGTCGGCGCAATTACTATTGAGTCTCCGGTATGAACCCCAACCGGGTCAAAGTTTTCCATTGAGCAGACCGTAATTACATTAGCATTACTGTCGCGCATTACTTCAAATTCAACTTCCTTCCATCCGCTGATACATTTTTCTACAAGAATCTGATGAATTGGCGAACGATGAAGTCCGTTATGTGCAATTTCATCGAGTTCACGGTCGTTATTTACAATACCACCGCCGGTTCCACCCAGTGTAAAGGCCGGGCGAATAATTGCAGGGAAGCCTATTTCATTATGAACAAAATCAGCAGCATCTTCATAAGTTGTTACAACCTTTGACGGAATACACGGCTCTCCGATTGCTTCCATTGTGTCCTTAAACATCTGGCGGTCTTCTGCCTTATCTATTGTTTCAGGTCTTGCGCCAAGCAGCTGCACATTATGGCTTGCCAGAAAGCCGGATTTTGCAAGTTCCATACTGAGGGTCAATCCCGTCTGACCGCCAAGTGTTGAAAGCAGGCTGTCTGGTTTTTCTTTTTCGATGATTCGCTCAAGAGTTCGCAGAGTCAGAGGCTCCATATAAATCTCATCTGCCATTTCGCGGTCGGTCATTAAGGTAGCCGGATTTGAGTTTACAAGGCAAACTTCAAGTCCAAGAGATTTAAGAGCCTTACAAGCCTGGTTTCCGGCATAGTCAAATTCTGCAGCCTGACCAATTACAATCGGGCCGGAACCAATAATCATTACTTTGTGTATATTTTTATTAAGAGGCATTTTTATTTTTCCTCCATCATTTTCAAAAATCTATCAAACAAAAAGTTTGTATCGTGCGGGCCACCACATGCTTCCGGATGGAACTGAACGCTGAAAGCCGGAATATCCGTATAATCTACCCCTTCAACAGTTCCGTCGTTTACATTAAAGAAACTCATTTTTGCAAAAGAAGGTAAAGAGGTATTTTCTACTGCATAGCCATGGTTCTGGCTTGTAATGTAAACCCGGTTAGTTGCAGTATCTTTAACCGGATGATTTCCACCACGGTGTCCGTATTTTAATTTACTTGTTTTTGCACCACGGGCAAGGGCGAGCATCTGATGTCCAAGACAGATTCCAAAGATTGGAATTGCATGACTGTCACCCTGAACTTGTTTCAGGGTCTGTTTATTCCACTCGCACAATTTTGCAATTTCTTCAATTACTCCGACATTATCTGCAGGATCTCCAGGGCCATTACTGAGCATAACTCCGTCTGGATTTTGTTTAATAACTTCTTCTGCAGTTGTATTATATGGCACTACGGTTACCTGGCAGCCACGTTTTTCGAGCTCGCGCTGAATGTTTAATTTTGCGCCAAAGTCATAAAGAATAACGTGGGGGGCGTTGCGGGGGTGCTCCCCTGCAGAAGGGGTAGCGGAAAAAACGGTGGTTGAGCTTGTCGAAACTACCGCTTTTGCAGCGAGGGGAAGGCTTTCCCCTTCACTATTCTGAACGCTTTCAACTGCAGCTTCAATTTTATAATTTTTGATTTTTTCAAGTAATTGTTCCGAAACTCCTTGATAGTCTCCGCTAACAATCATACCGTTCATTACACCAGATTCACGCAGACGTTTTGTAAGGGCTCGGGTATCAATTCCACAAATTCCTATAATCCCCTGCTCCTTCAAAAAATCATTCAGTGTACCACCGCAACGGAAGTTAGACGGTTCATCACACAACTCACGAACTATATACCCCCGCACCCACGACTTTTTGCTTTCAAAATCTTTAGGCATTACTCCGTAATTTCCAATCAATGGAAAAGTCTGTGTAACTATCTGCCCGTAATATGAAGGGTCTGTAAGGGTTTCAATGTAGCCGGTCATTCCAGTGGTAAAAACCGTTTCTCCTATTGTAGTACCACTTGCGCCAATGGATTTTCCTTCAAAAACTGTTCCGTCGGCAAGAATCAAAAACGCTTTACCCGCTGCTTCCATAGAGCCCCCAATAAAAAAAGGCGTTCATTTCATCAAGAGACAATAAGTCACCTGATCAAATGAACGCCTTTGTTCTAATCTTGTAAGTTATAAATTTTTGCTCGCCTTATGTCAATAATTTTTTGTTGTTTTTTATGTTATTATTGACAGAAACAGAATAATTCTGTAATTTGTTATCAATGATTTTGAATATTACTTTTTTTGCATTTTCATTCTTCTCATTTTTTGCCTTTTACTTTTGGGGCAAAACTCGACTTATGCGGAATGAATAGAATACAGAAAAATACAGCTTATAAAAAAGCGGTTCTATCCTTCCGGATAGAGCCGCTTTTTTTTATACAGGAGGTCATAATTGAAAATTGCTTATAGTGGCATAGAAGGAGCTTTTGCATATATTGCAGCAAAAAGAATTTTTCCTATGGAAGAGCTTGTTTCCTTTGGAGATTTTCGTTCTGCATATGAAGCTGTAGAAAAAGGTTTATGTGATTATGCTGTTCTTCCTATTGAAAATAGTTATGCCGGTGAAGTTGCGCAGGTAAGTGATTTAATGTTTCAGGGAAATTTGTTTTTGAACGGTGTTTATACTCTTAATGTTCAGCAGAATCTTCTTGGTGTAAAAGGTACAGAACTTAAAAATATAATTCAGGCAGTAAGTCATCCACAGGCGCTTGAACAGTGTGCAGATTTTTTGCACGCACATAACATTCAGACGGTAGAAGCTGTAAATACGGCAAGAGCTGCAAAACAGGTTGCAGAGCTTGGAGATAAATCTGTTGCTGCAATTGCAAGCCGTGAAACTGCAGAACTTTACGGACTGGAAATTATTGCAGAGGCAATAAACGAAAAGCAGGATAACTCTACCCGCTTCGCAATTCTCTCGCGTGACGGAGCTAAGCGCTTTAGTGATAACGAACGAACGGTAGTTATTATGTTTACCGTAAAAAATGAAGCTGGCGCACTTGTAAAAGTTTTGAATAAACTTGGTGAGTTTGGCTTTAATATGAGTGTAATCCGCAGCCGTCCTCTAAAAGGACTTGCCTGGAGCTATTATTTCTATATAGAAGCAGAAGGCGAATATGGCGGTGCTGAATGGAATCAGATGATTCTGGAAATGAAATACAGATGTGACAAATTAAAAGTGTTAGGAAGATTCTAAGGAGATATAAATTATGAATATGGAATTTGAAAGAAGACTTGCAATACCAGCAGAAGTTAAAGAACAGTACCCTCTTACAGGAAAGGTAAGCAAAATCGTAGAGCAAAAACGTGCTGAACTTAAAGCTGTTTTTGAAGGAAGACTCAACAAACTGCTTTTGATAATCGGCCCATGTTCAGCTGATAATGAAGAAGCCGTGCTTGATTATATGAGCCGTCTTGTACCCGTTCAGGAAAAAGTAAAAGACAAAATTCTTATGGTTCCACGCATTTACACAAACAAGCCGCGTACAACAGGCGAAGGCTACAAGGGAATGCTACATCAGCCGGATCCTAACCAGAAACCGGATTTATACAAGGGTATTGTTGCATGCCGTCATCTTCATATGAAAGCTGTTGAACAGACAGGTTTTATTTTTGCAGATGAAATGCTTTATCCGGAGAATTATCAGTACCTGGATGATGTTCTTGGTTACGTTGCAGTTGGTGCCCGTTCTGTCGAAGACCAGCAGCACAGACTTACCGCAAGTGGAATTGAAGTTCCAGTTGGAATGAAAAATCCTACAAGTGGTGACTATGCTGTTATGATGAATGCGATTCTTGCAGCCCAGCATCCACATACTTTTATTTACCGTGGCTGGGAAGTTCACTCCGAAGGTAATTCCCACTGTCATGCCATTTTGAGAGGTTCAACCAATAAACACGGAAACAGTCAGCAGAATTATCATTATGAAGATTTACTTCGATTATGTGATGCTTATGATGCACGTGAACTAAAAAATCCGGCAGTTATAGTTGATACTAATCATGCTAACTCAAACAAAAATCCGTTTGAACAGCCGAGAATCATAATGGATGTTTTGAATTCCTGCCGTCACAATGAGCGCGTCGCAAAACTTGTAAAAGGCTTTATGATTGAAAGCTATATTGAAGATGGAAATCAGAAAATTGGCGAAGGCATATATGGAAAATCAATTACAGACCCATGTCTTGGCTGGGAGAAAACGGAAAAGTTGATTTATGATATTGCTGAACATTTATAATCATAAATATAACTGTCATAAATGTAACTTGACAAAGACATTCGCTTTGTAAATAATAAATTTACATTAAGATAAAAATGGCAAAGAGGCCGTGAAAAGAAATCCGAATATTTTCGGACTTCTCTTCACGGCCTTTTTTATTTTGCGACTTTTATGCGAGGTTTATATGATATTCACAAAAATGCAGGGTTGCGGCAACGACTACGTATACGTTGACTGCACAAACGGACTGCAAATAAAGGACGAACCCCTGGTTGCTCAAAAAGTATCAGACCGGCATTTTGGAATTGGCAGTGATGGATTAATTCTGATTAAAAAAGGCCGGATAGCTGATTTTGAAATGGTTATGTACAACGCAGACGGCAGCCGCAGCCAGATGTGCGGAAACGGCATTCGATGTGTTGCAAAGTATATCTATGATAAAAAACTAACTAACGGTCGTGAGTTCACAATTGAATCAATAGGCGCTGTAAAACACATCACAATCACAAGCGGTGAACCAGGTGATAAAACCTGCAATGCCAGAGTAGATATGGGTAAGCCAATTCTACAGGCTGGAAAAATACCGGTGAAATTTGATGACAATTTTGCTTCTACAGCGGGAATGACTGGTCTTGAATCGCCTGTAACCATAGGTTCAAAAGTAATTATGCATCCGCTCAAAGTTGATGGTACGGATTATAAAATAACCTGTGTTTCCATGGGAAACCCTCACGCAGTTGTATTCCTCGATAAAAAGCCTGCAGAATTCGATATTTGCGGAACTGGTCCATCTTTTGAGCACAACGAGTTTTTTCCGGAACGAACAAATACCGAATTTGCTTATGTTGCTGATCGCCGCACAATCTTTATGCGTGTCTGGGAACGAGGAACAGGTGAAACTTTAGCTTGCGGAACGGGAACCTGCGCAACAGTAGTAGCTGCAATCCTTAATGGCCTTGTAGATGCAGGAGAAAAAATCACCGTTCATCTGCTAGGCGGAGATCTTGAAATTGAATGGAGCGGTAATGAAACCGACAGTGTATTTATGACCGGTCCTGCAACCACAGTATTCGAAGGAGAAATTGAAATATGAAAATTAACAAAAACTTTCTTGACCTAGAGGAATCTTACCTCTTTTCTACAGTAAACAAAAAGACACGAGACTTTGCCGCTGCTCATCCAGAGGCAGATATCATAAAACTTTCCATTGGTGATGTTACCCGTCCGCTCTGCCCTGCTGTAATCGACGCAATGCATAAAGCTGTAGATGAAATGGCAGTTGAAAAGACTTTCCGCGGATATCCGCCTGAACAGGGCTACGATTTTGTACGACAGAAGATTCTGGAACACGATTATTTAAACCGTGGAATCAGCCTGAAGCTTGATGAAATATTTCTTTCTGATGGCGCAAAATCAGATTGCGGAAACATCGGTGACATCTTTGCAACTGATAACACTGTTGCAATTTGCGATCCGGTTTACCCTGTTTACATCGATACAAATATTATGAACGGCCGTAAGAATAAAATCATAATTTTGCCTTGCAGTGCTGAAACTGATTTCTTACCGGAACTACCTGGAGCTGATTCTACCGTACCGGATATAATTTATCTGTGTTTCCCTAATAATCCGACAGGAACTGTTGCCTCAAAAGAATATCTGAAAAAATGGGTTGATTACTCAAACGCAAATCACAGTCTGATTTTGTATGATTCTGCTTACGAAGCTTTTATTACTGACGGGAAATACCCAAAATCAATTTATGAGATTGAAGGAGCCAAGTCTTGCGCCATTGAACTTCGCTCTTTCTCCAAAACAGCAGGTTTTACAGGACTTCGCTGCGGGTATACAGTAGTACCTCATGACCTTGTTTTTGATGGAACTGAATTAAATAAACTCTGGTTCCGCCGCCAGTCCACAAAGTTTAACGGAGTCTCATACATTACTCAGCGTGCAGCAGAAGCTGTTTATTCAGAGGCTGGCCAGAAACAGATTCAAGAAAATCTTTCGTTCTACAGAGAAAATGCAAAGATTATTTTTGAAGGTGTAAAAGCTGCAGGATTCAAAGCCTTTGGCGGAGAATATTCACCTTATGTATGGCTCAAAATCCCAGAAGGCTTTACCAGCTGGTCTTTCTTTGATGAACTTCTGGAAAAATGCAATGTCGTAGGAACTCCAGGAAGCGGCTTTGGCAAGATGGGCGAAGGTTATCTGCGACTAACAGGCTTTGGAAGCCGCGAGCGAACCTTAGAAGCAGTAGAGAGAATTAAAAAGACATTCGGCATCTAACGTCATTGCCAGCAGTAAAGAAAGTCATTGCGAGCCAAAGGCTAAGCAATCTTTTTTAAGATTTTTTAATTCCTTACTTGACATTTTTTTTCGTAAACTGTATAAAACAAATGTCAAACGACAATGAGGTCGCAGAACAGGGGTTTCTGCGACCTTTTTTGTTTTTAAACTATCCGCCGTCGTTGACTGCGCGGACAAACAATCGGCAAAGGCGCTGCGTTTTCATTTTGATGTACACAGAATGAAAGTGCGGCGTTTTTTTTGTCGGTTATATATAAGGATAATAAAATGGACGAAGTGACACAGATTTTTGGTGAAAACGTTTTTAATGAAACGGTTATGAAGGCTCGGCTGCCAAAAGAAACTTTTAAGCAGCTGATGAAGACAATTGAAGGTGGCGAAAAACTCGACGCTTCTGTTGCTACTGTAGTTGCTAACGCAATGAAAGACTGGGCTGTCGAAAAAGGGGCAACTCACTATACACACTGGTTCCAGCCATTAACTGGAATTACTGCAGAAAAACATGATAGCTTTATCAGCCCTCTTGATGGCGGAAAAGTAATCATGGAATTCAGCGGAAAAGAACTTGTTCAGGGGGAACCTGATGCTTCAAGCTTCCCAAGTGGAGGTATTCGTGCAACATTCGAAGCACGTGGTTATACAGCCTGGGACCCGACAAGTTACGCATTTATTAAAGACGGAACACTTTGTATTCCAACTGCATTCTGTTCATACACAGGAGAAGCTCTTGATAAAAAGACTCCACTCCTCCGATCTATGCAGGCAATCAGTAAACAGGCTGTTCGTGTTTTGAAATTGTTCGAAGGCAACGAAGCCGTAACCTCTGTAAAGACAACAGTTGGTCCTGAACAGGAATACTTTCTTGTAGATAAATCAGTTTATGAAAAACGCGAAGACTTGATTTATACTGGCCGCACATTGTTCGGTGCTAAGGCTCCAAAAGGCCAGGAACTCGAGGATCACTACTTTGGTATGATTAAACCTCGCGTTCAGGAATTCATGAAGGATTTGAATAAGGAACTCTGGAAGCTTGGAATCCTCGCAAAAACAGAACATAACGAAGTTGCTCCAGCACAGCATGAGCTGGCTCCAATTTTCTCTACAACAAATATTGCCTGTGACCATAACCAGCTTACAATGGAAATGATGAGAAAGATTGCCTCAAAACACGGCATGGTTTGTCTTCTCCACGAAAAACCATTTGCAGGTGTTAATGGAAGCGGTAAACATAACAACTGGTCAATTTCTACAAATACTGGCAAGAACCTTCTTGACCCGGGAGCTACACCTGATCAGAATGCGCAGTTCCTCCTCTTCCTCTGCGCAATCATCAAGGCTGTAGACGAGTATCAGGATCTTCTGCGTATCTCTGTAGCATCGGCTGGTAATGACCATCGTCTTGGAGCCAACGAAGCGCCTCCAGCAATCATCTCAATCTTCCTTGGTGATGAACTTTCTGAAATCCTTGAATGCATTGAACAGGGCAAACCATATGGTAAGCACGAAAAAGAAAAGATGCAGATTGGCGTTACCGTTCTCCCTGATTTCAACAAGGATACAACAGACCGTAACCGTACTTCACCGTTCGCATTTACTGGAAACAAGTTTGAGTTCCGTATGCTTGGTTCAAATGAATCAATTGCCTGCGCTAACGTATTCTTGAACACAGTGGTTGCAGAAGAATTGTCTCAGTTTGCAGACATTCTTGAAAAATCAAAAGACTTCAAGGGCGACCTTCATGATTTGATTTTGAAGACAATCAAAGAGCACAAGAGAATCATTTTCAATGGAAATGGATATGATGATTCTTGGGTTCGTGAAGCTGAAAAACGCGGACTTTACAATCTCAAATCTACACCAGAAGCTCTTCCACACATTCTTGATGAGAAGAACGTTAAAGTATTCGAAAAGTTTGGTGTATACAGCAAGGTTGAGCTCGAAAGCCGCTACGAAATTCACAACGAAAACTATTCAAAGATTATCAACATCGAAGCAGAAACAATGCTCGAAATGGCAAACAAGTTCATTCTTCCAGCCGCAAGCAAATATGCAACTTCTCTTGCAGGAACAATCGGCTTGAAGAAAGCAAGTGGTGATGTAGACGCAACTTACGAAACAGAAACACTCAGCAAGGTTTCATCACTCACAGGCAGCATCTACAAAAAGACTGCAGCTCTTGAAAAAGCTGTACTCGATGCAAAAGAACTTGGTGCAAGCGGAGCTCCATCCGGAAAAATTGCACTCTTCTACCGCGAAAGTGTATTTGCCGCAATGGGCGAACTCCGTGCAGTTGTTGATGAGCTTGAAGTAATCACACCAAAAGAATTGTGGCCATTCCCAAGCTACGGCGACTTGCTCTACAGCGTACGCTAAAAAACGTCATTACTGGCATTTTAAGTTTTGACATAAGTCTCCTCTAGTTATATAGTAGAAACTAGAGGAGATTTTTTTTATGAAAAAAACTACAAAATCAAAAATGTTTATTGGAGCAGCAATATTTCTTGCTTTGCTGCTGACTGGATGTTCTTCGCCTGCGGGAGGTGGTGGAGAAAACTATGACGAACCATTACCTGAAATTAATGATATTGTTTTCGGAAATTCAGACTGGAATGTGTTAGTTGGAGGTCTTTCAGCTGGTATTGTTGACAGAGATCCTGTATTTTCACAATTCCCACAGTATGGCGATGCTCTTGTAGATACTCATGGAAAAGTTTTTGAGCTTGCAACTCATACTACAACTACAACATTTAAGGATAGTAATAATGTTAGAGGAGGAAACTCTGCGTTACTCATTAAAAACATTATAGTTTCAGAAGAATCTGCACTTTCCTTTGATTATAAATGTGATTTGTTTTATGGATATGGCGATGGAGTTCTTCGTAAAAACTATTTAAGGGTATTCATTGATGATGAAGCGGAACCAGCTTTTGAAGCTTATGGTTCTGGACAAATGTGGCAAAAAGAATCTCTTATCCTTTCAGCTGGAACACATTCTGTAAAATTCTTAGCAGAAACAGAAGAAGGCTGGTATGGCTGGTATATTAAAAATGCCGCTTATATCGATAATGTTACTCTTGCACCAAATACAATTGCTTCTGTAGATATTTATCCAAAAGGCCTTCAGGAAACTTATGTAAACGGTGATACAATCCAATTTTCAGCAAAAGCTTTACGTTCTGATGGTTCTGTTATTCCTAATAAAGATGTAACATGGACTTCAACAGGCGGAAGTATCGACAGCAATGGTCTTTTTACTCCAGGAAATACAAAAGGCACTTTCACCGTTACAGCATCAATTGATGGATTTACAGCCTCTAACAAAACTGTAAAGATCCACGGCTCAGATTATCTTACTGATCCTGTAACAATTAATGGTCATACATTTACTGGAAACATAACATACTATCAGCAGAACTCTGCTCGTGAAGACACAAACAAAATTACATTTTTAGATCCAACTCCAAAGTACAGTAGTTTTATAACAGATGGATTTTTTGTACTTAAAGGAAATGCAAGAGATACTTGTGCCTATGTTCGTGTAGTCAAATACGACGATGATGATTCAACCTATAAGGAATTTAATCGGGACTATAAATATCAAACTTCCTATATCATTAAGCCTGGAGATTTCGAACAGAAAATATGGTTACGTTTTGGTGATGGCGATTATGATGTCACAATATTCGAAGCTTCCGTTACTTTTTATGAAGATTATGATGGCTATGAAGGAGCATCCCTAAATTATTCATATCCTGGAGATTCAGAGCCAGGTTCTTTTATTTGGTTTAATGTAACGAACAAAACTACTTTTAATCACTCAGCAGATGATTGTGCATATCTCTTGCCTTCATACTATATTCAATGCGACGATTTCCTTATTACAAATGCATTCAACGCAGTAATGGCAGAATTACAACCTGATGCAACACTCGGTATGAAGCTACAGGCATTATATGACTGGGAAGCTCGAAGAAGTCATTATGATTATGTAAGTTTTACAGATACCTCAACAACAAAACGAAAACGTCAGGACGCCCTTCACGTCTTGAAATATGGAATGTGTGTCTGCGAAGGTTATGCAGATCTTTATACAGCTTTTGCTCGTCTTTTGGGAGTAAAAGCAGCTTACCAAAGTTCTGCAAATCTTAATCATGCATGGACAGAACTCAATTACAAAGGCAAATGGAAGATGGTAGATATTACCTGGGATGACCCTTCTGAAACCGGAACCGTAGACAAAAATCCAACTGCAGAAAACTACTGGTATTTTTTAATTGATCCAAACGATGCAAGACATGCAAAACGTGACAGCGAAGGTAATACTATTACACCATATCAATACGATCGTGTAACAGACTACAGCCGTTCTGCAAATTAAAAACAATTTTTTATTTCCCGAAATAAAAAAACTATATTGACACATTTTTTTAATTTCGGTATAAAGAAAAACATCTAAGACAAAGAGGTCGTAGGAATAATCCTTCGACCTCTTTTTTTTTACAAACATAGCAATGGCGCTGCGTATACTACGTTTCTAACTAACGTTAGTTATCCGCAGCGCTTATTTTTTTGGCGGCGATGATGTCGGGCATTTGTGCACAATGTCTGAAATTGTCGCCGTTATTTTTTTCGGGGCATTGCGGGGTGTCCCCGCTAGAAGGGGTAGCGAGCAACGCAGTGCGAGCGAGGGGAAGGCTTTCCCCTACCAAACTAGCTTACTTATGGAGGTTTATATGTCTGAAGTTTGGAGTGTGTGGTTTTTAATCGGCGCTGCACTTGTATTCTTTATGCAGTGCGGTTTTGCAATGGTTGAAACAGGTTTTACAAGAGCGAAGAATGCAGGAAACATCATTATGAAAAACCTGATGGATTTCTGTATCGGAACTCCTATGTTTATGCTTCTCGGCTTTGGCCTGATGATGAGCGAGAATTATTTCTTTGGTGTAATTGGTAAACCAAATATGCAGTTGTTTACAAACTTTGCAGAAGGCGACTGGTCAGCATTCGTTTTCAACCTTGTATTCTGTGCAACTGCTGCTACAATCGTTTCCGGTTCTATGGCTGAACGAACCAAGTTCTCTGCTTACTGTATCTACTCTGCTGTAATTTCTGCAGTTGTTTACCCTATCGAAGCTGGTTGGGTTTGGAACTCACAGGGCTGGCTCGTTCAGCTTGGTTTCGTAGACTTCGCTGGTGGTGCTGCAATTCACTCAGTTGGTGGTACAGCTGCTTTGATTGGTGCAATCTTCCTTGGTCCTCGTATCGGAAAGTATGATTACGATAAGGACGGAAAGGTAACAAAGGTACACGCTATTCCTGGTCACTCTTTGACACTCGGTGCTCTCGGAACTTTCATTCTCTGGTTCGGATGGTACGGCTTCAACGGAGCTGCTTGTACACAGCTTCTTGGAGTTGGAGGTCTTGCTGCAGTATTCACAACAACAACAATTGCCCCTGCAGTTGCTGCTGTTACTACAATGATTTTTACCTGGGTAAAGAACGGTAAGCCTGATGTTTCTATGACACTCAACGCTTCACTTGCTGGTCTTGTTGCTATTACTCCTACATGTGCCACAGTTGATGCACTTGGTGCAAGCATCATCGGTATCGTTTCAGGTATTATCGTTGTAGTAGTTGTTGAATTCCTTGATATGAAGCTCCACATTGATGACCCGGTTGGTGCTGTTGCAGTTCACCTTGCAAACGGTATCTGGGGTACATTGAGCGATGGTTTGTTCAACGTTGAAAGCGGTGTATTCTACGGTGGCGGTGTAAAGCATCTTGGTGTTCAGTGTCTTGGTGAGTTCACAATTGTTGCATGGACAACAGTTTGTATGATTATCACATTCAGCCTTATCAAGAAGCTCCATGGACTTCGTGCAAGCCGTGAAGAAGAAATCATCGGTCTTGATAAGCTCGAGCATGGAATTGATTCAAGCTACGCAGGCTTCATCATGGCACCACAGGTTCTTGGCGGAGACAGCCCTGCATCAGGAGAAAGTGTTCCTGTTGAAAAGGCAGTTCCAGTCGCAAAGGCAACAGCTCGCCCAGATGCAAAGTTCCATATGGTTACAATCATCACACGCCAGAGCAAGTTCGACGAACTCAAGACTGCAATGAACGACATCAACGTAACAGGTATGACAGTAACAAACGTACTTGGTTGTGGACAGCAGCACGGAAACGTTCAGAAGTATCGTGGTGTTGAAATGGATATGACATTGCTTCCTAAGATTAAGGTTGATATCGTAGTAAGCGAAGTTCCAGTTGACCTCGTAGTAACAGCCGCTAAGGAAGTTCTTTACACAGGCCACATCGGCGATGGAAAGATTTTCGTATACGATGTTCAGAATGTTGTAAAGGTAAGAACTGGAGAGGAAGGTTACGAGGCACTTCAGGATTAGCCCTTTAGTTTAGCATCTTTTACTCATAATATTTGCCCGGTGAAAGCCGGGCTTTTTTTACACAGTCACGTTTTGTATAATATAACAAACAATCAAACCAATACTCATAAAAGGAATAAAAGCAAAAGGCTTTTTGCCGAACTTTTTATTTATAACGATTAAAGCAACTACATCTTCAATTATAAAACAAAAAGGAATTAACCGAGGAATCAAAAACAATCCCTGAAAAAATCCGAACCATACGTCAGCAGGGCCCAACTTGTTTTTTGTTATTTTTCTGACAGCAAAATAAAAAGTGCCACAAATCATACTCGAGATAATATAAATCCACATTTGTTCACGAGCAAAAATCAGATGACAGATTAAGGCCGCAAAAATTGATACCCATTGAAGATGAATGCTGACTTCCAGTTTTTTTATATCTTGGATTGAAAGAATCAAAGAAAACAACAATATAATAGAAAAAGACGTTATTGAATATAATGTAATGTTCATAAGAAAAGTATAAAAGAGGAATCACGAATTTGCAATTTAATATACTAAAAACATATGAATTGATTCGGCAAAGCCTCGCAATGACTTAATGCCGTCATTGCGAGGAGCATAGCGACGAAGCAATCTATTTATGATACACTCCCCTATGGACTACACAAAACATCCGCTTAAGATTTTCTTCTCGTATTACAAATCTCAAGTGGGCCTCTTCATTGCTGATATGATCTGCGCATTTTTTATGGCCGCTATAGATGTTGCCTTTCCAATGTTCACCCGCTATGCCCTCAACACCTTTATTCCAAATCATCAGCTGAGAACTTTTTAAATTCTCGTTGTAATTCTATTCGCGGGATTCTGTCTTCATAAAGCCTGTAACTGGTTTGTAGCATACTGGGGCCATGTTTTTGGAAATCGTGTTGAACAGGATATGAGGCGAGATGTTTTTGATCATCTGGAAAAGTTACCCTTCAGTTTTTACGATACAAACCGAACCGGTAAAATAATGTCGCACGCAACCACAGATCTCTTTGAAATCACAGAGCTTGCACACCACGGTCCAGAAGATTTTCAATCGCAATGCTGAATCTCATTGGTTCCTTTGTACTTCTTCTTACCATCAGATGGGAACTTGCGATAATTGTTTTTATCATGCTACCTCTGATTTTCTTCATAGTTTATACTTCACGAAAAAATCTTACTCAGACTTCTACAAAAGTAAAAGAAACAACTGCCGAAGTAAACGCAGGACTTGAATCCAGCACTTCGGGAATCCGCGTAACAAAAGGCTTTTGCAACGAAGATTTTGAACGCGAGCGCTTCGCCGTTTACAACAAACAGTACAGTGCCGCAAAGCAAGGCCGCTTCCGCTATATGGCAAGCTTTTTCTCAAACATCGAATTCTGTAACAATCTTCTTTCACTTCTTACTATTGCAGTTGGTGGATATTTTATCATGCAGGGAAAAATGACGCTCCCAGATTTAGTTGCCGCTAACTTATTTGTTGCAAGTTTTGTAGGTCCAATTAAACGTTTAAACGGATTTGTAGAACAGTTTGCAACCGGTATGGCAGGCTTCAACAGATTTATTGAACTTATGAACACAGAAACAGAACCAGCCGATGCTCCGAATGCAGTAGAGATTCTTTCTGCCCGCGGAAACATCAGCTTTAAAAATGTTGATTTTTCTTACACACCAGACTTCCCTATTTTGCAAAATGTAAATCTCGAAATTCATTCCGGCGAAAAGTTTGCACTCGTTGGTGCAAGTGGAGGTGGAAAAACCACAATCTGTAATCTCATTCCACGCTTTTATGAAATTACCGGTGTCTCAATCGCCCGCTGCTTCCTCAAAAATCCCCCAATCTTAATACTCGACGAAGCGACATCCGCCTTAGACACCGCGACCGAGATTAAAATACAGCACGCATTCGATGAACTTTCCCGAGGTCGCACTACTCTTGTAATTGCTCACCGTCTTTCAACCATCAAAAATGCCGACAAAATTGCCGTGGTAAATGACCACGGCATAGTAGAACTCGGCACACACGACGAGCTTATGGCAAAACACGGTGAATACTACAAGCTTCAGAGTGCTCAGGTTACTGTGCAGTAAGCAATAAAACTGTCATTCCGAACTTGTTTCGGAATCTAAATCAAGTTCAGCATGACTCAACCACACGGATTGCAAAAGTGTCATCGGCAATGCAAACCTCGCCGCGTGCAACAATTTTGCCCGAGCGGATAATCTGTGCAAACTCTCCGGCTCTCTGTTTCAAAATCACATAAGAGCCCTGATGCAGGCCTGCAACTTCTTCTTTTGAAAGGTAGGCGCTTCCAAGCTGAATCGAAATGTAATCCTTTTCGTCATATATGATTTCATTCAGCTGAGGATTTTCAGCAATTCTCATTCCAAAAAGTTCATCAATTGCAACTGTTTTACCAGTATGGATTACACGATTCTCATAAACAAGATTAAGTCCTTCATTTTCCTTTTTATCCAGAATCAAAATCAGGCCAGGTTCAAGAGAAACATTTTCCGGACGGAATCTTCCAAGTTCAACAAAAACATTGTCCGGCTGCTGATGACTTTTTATATTTGAAAGATTCTGAAATCTTATTTTTCCACCGACAGTTCCTGCATTTCCGCCGTCACCAAAAAAGCCGCCCATCATCATTTCTTCAAGAAGAGTGTCACTGAACTGAAGATTTATCCAGCCTTCCTGACCGGCAACATTTCCCTTAAGAGCAAGCAGCAGCATCATGCGGTTGTCTTCCTGACGAGTCGTATTGGAATTTCCTGCAGCCACAGCTTTTCCCAGCTCAAACTTTTCGTCAGAAACCTTCCCGTCTGTACGCCGACAGATTTCTTCCTTAAGCATTCCTGTTACAGTTTTTACAAAATAATTCTTAAAAACATCAATATCAAATTCAGTAATGGCCTCGTATTTCGTGCAATCCTGTTTGAGCAGTGCCTTTGCAATCAGAGCATCTACTTCAATAGTAAAACCTGCATTCGAATAATCAAAATCATAGAAAAAGCATTTCTGCGGAATCGAATGTAAAAACTCGGAATTAATCATCTGATCCACAAGTGACACAGAAAAATCACAGCGCTCATTCATCATGGCAGTAAATTCATGATTTATAAGCCGACAGATATCCTCGCCAAGAATCCAAAGCTCCCGCTGCATATAACGCGGATAACGATCTGGCTGGCGGAAGTTATACTCCTTAATTTTCTTTCCGCTCACATCCTGACTCACAGGCAATTCGCCGTTCATAATCGACTCAACTTCAACTCCAAATACTTCGGCAAGTTTAGGAAGTACTGTCACATCCGGGCAACCTTCACCACGCTCCCACTTTGAAACAGCCTTGTCGGTTACATTACATTGTTCTGCAAGTTCCTTTTGAGTAAGTCCCTTTCGATTCCGTAATTCATAAATCAAAAATCCAGTTTTTTCTGCATTCATAATAATTCTCCTTAGCAGTTTCCCGCTTACATTCAAAATCGTAACACGGAAGCCGCAGTCTGTAACCCGACGTGTAGTTTAACAGAGTAGAATTTTGAGTAGAGTTCTACTACAAAACGGTCACCTTTGCAGCCAAATCCCTAAATTTCTACACATAACTCTACTTAAGCATAACATGAATACTGTAACTTTCAATAAAATTTCAGTTATTTTGCTGATTTTTTTCTATTATATTTTTGATATTATTTATAAATTATGAAAAATAATTCTTTTTTATTAGCGTTTATGCTAATATTGGCTGCAACTACAATATCTGGCTGCAACAAAAAAACTGAAATTAAGGAAATTACAAAAATGGAAGAAAAAACTTTTCACTCAAATCCAATCATCAAAAACATCTATACCGCTGACCCGGCTCCTATGGTTTATGGAGACACTCTTTATCTGTACACAACACACGACGAAGATCAGCTTGAAAATAACTTCTATACAATGAAAGACTGGCGCTGCTTTTCTACAAAAGACATGGTGAACTGGACTGATCATGGAAAAATCTTTTCTTTGAATGATATTTATTGGGCAGATGACCGCGCATGGGCTCCACAGTGTATCGAACGTAACGGAAAGTTTTATCTTTACTGCCCTGTTCACAAAAAGAACGGCGGAATGGCAATTGCGGTAGGAATCGCAGATAATCCTGCCGGTCCATTCAAAGATATTACCCACCCTCTTATTGATGAAGGCGACTGGAATGATATTGATCCGACTGTTTTTATTGATGATGACGGACAGGCATATCTCTATTTTGGAAATCCGGAATTACGCTATGTACTTTTGAACCAAGATATGATTTCATACAACAAAGAACTTGGCATCCAGAAAGTTCCTATGACAGAAGAAGCTTTTGCAAAAGGAAGTCACGACACTGGAACAACTTACGGCGAAGGTCCATGGTTCTACAAACGAAACGGACTTTACTATATGGTTTATGCAGCATTTGCAGAAGGTGAAAAACGTAACGAGCATCTTGCCTACTCAACCTCTAAATCTCCAACAGGTCCATGGACTTACGGCGGAGTTTTGATGGAAGAAGGTCCTTGTTTTACAAATCATCCTGGTATCGCTGATTTTAAGGGTCATTCTTATTTGTTCTATCATACAGATGAACTCCCAGGCGGAAGTCTTTTCCATCGCAGCGTTTGTGTTGTTGAATTCAAATACAATGATGATGGTTCAATCAGCACAATTTCAAAATGCGACGGTGTAAATAAGATTTAATAACATAAGATTCAAAAACTATTGCAAATCAACGTTTAAAACGATAATATAGTAGAAACGACAAAGAGGTCGTAGATAAAATCCTTGAAAACAACAGGGGTTCTGTCTACGACCTCTTTTTTTTATTTGTGAAAAGGAGGAAAAGGACCGTCCAAAATCAATTTGGAAGATTCTAAAAAGTTGCTCCACGTATTCGCAACTTTTTTTAACGAATCTTCGATAGACCGCATGAACATTTTCGGGTTGAAACCTAAAATTGCTTCACAGCGGTTCAGCAATTTTTTAACGGTTTCTTCGATAAGAGTATGTGTGGTTTTGTAGGATGCTTTGATTTAAACTCAGGTAGCGCACCTATCGCAGAGGGCTTAAAAGAAGAACTTCGAGCGCAGGTTCTTGAAATGAGTAAAAAAATCAGACACCGTGGGCCGGACTGGAGCGGCGTATATACTGGTAATAATGCAATCCTTAGCCATGAACGTCTTTCAATCGTAGACCCTCTTTCAGGAAAGCAGCCTTTGGTAAGCGATGATGAAAAAATCATTCTTGCTGCAAACGGTGAAATCTACAATCACAAGGAAATCCGAGCAAAGTTTGATGGTTCATATAAGTTCAGAACTGGAAGTGACTGCGAAGTTATTATTCCGCTTTATAAAAAATACCGCGAATCTGGTGATTTCAAAAAGATGATTGAAGAGCTTTCGGGAATCTTTGCATTCGCACTTTATGACAGCGAACACGACACATATCTGATTGCACGCGACGAAATCGGTGTTATTCCTTTGTATCAGGGCTGGGATAAAGCAGGCCGCTATTATGTTGCAAGCGAACTAAAAGCACTCGAAGGTGACTGCCAGACAATCGAAGAATTCCCAAACGGAAGTTACTTGTACTCAGGAAAACAAAGTCATGCTGAACTTGTTTCAGCATCTAAAGATGAGACCCCGAAACAAGTTCGGGGTGACGGTGTTTATTTAAAACCAATCCGCTGGTACAAGCGCGACTGGGAATCTTTTGATGCAGTTAAGAACGCCCCTAAAGCTACCGATGACAAGGGCGAAGTAATCAACCCAAGCGTAATCGAAAAAGTTCGCAACGGACTCGAAACTGCAGTAAAAGCCCAGTTGATGTCAGATGTTCCATACGGTGTACTTCTTTCCGGCGGTCTCGACTCATCAATCATCGCGGCTATCACACAAAAATATAGTAAAAAACGAATAGAAACAGACAGTAAGGAAGCTGCCTGGTGGCCACAGCTCCACTCTTTTGCAGTTGGACTCGAAGGTTCTCCAGACCTCATTGCAGCACAGAAAGCTGCAGATTATATCGGAACAGTACATCATGAAGTTCACTTTACGATTCAGGAAGCCCTTGATGCTCTCCCAGATGTAATTTACCACATCGAAACTTACGACATCACAACAGTTCGTGCCTCTACCCCAATGTACCTCCTTGCGCGTGTAATCAAATCTATGGGAATTAAAATGGTTCTTTCGGGCGAAGGAAGTGATGAGCTCTTTGGTGGCTACCTCTACTTCCACAAGGCTCCAAATGCACAGGAGTTCCATGAAGAACTTGTACGTAAAATGAGCAAACTTCATCTTTACGACTGTCTCCGTGCAAACAAATCCCTTATGGCATGGGGTGTTGAAGGTCGAGTTCCTTTCCTTGATAAAGATTTTATCGACATCGCAATGGGGCTGAACCCAAGTGACAAAATGAACATCAAATTACCAGACGGCAAACAGCGAATGGAAAAATGGATTCTTCGAAAAGCCTTTGAAGACCTTCTTCCAGAAAGCATCGCATGGCGCCAGAAAGAACAGTTTTCAGACGGCGTAGGCTACAACTGGATTGATACCCTTAAAAAGATGACAGAAGAAAAAGTAAGCGATGCAGAGTTTGCCCGTCGCGAAAACCGATTCCCGGTAAATCCGCCAAAAACAAAAGAGGAATACTACTACCGCGAAATCTACAGCCGCCTCTTCCCAAGCGACTGTGCAGCTCGATGTGTTCCACACGAAGCCGGAGTTGCCTGTTCAACTGCAAAAGCCCTAGAATGGGATGCAGCATGGAAAAACATGGATGAGCCTAGTGGTAGAGCAATCTCGGGAGTTCATGATGCTGCATACTGAACAAACTGCGAGTTTGCGAAGCAAACTCGGTGAGGTCGCATCAGCGACCGACATAATGCATACTAATGCTACTGCAAAATCAAAAGGAACAATCTTAGTTCTCGGTTCAGGCCCTATCCGAATTGGTCAGGGAATTGAATTCGACTACGCCAGTGTTCAGTGTGTACGTGCTCTTAAAAAACTGGGTTACGAAGTTGCAATCATCAATAATAACCCGGAAACTGTAAGTACCGACTTCGATACTGCAGACCGTCTTTATTTTGAACCACTTACACCACCAGACGTTATGAATGTAATCAAGGTTGAGAGACCTCTTGGTGTAGTAGTTGCCTTTGGTGGTGGCACTGCAATTAAACTTGCAAAATATCTGGATAGTCAGGGAGTTCGTATCCTCGGAACTTCTGCAGATGCAATTGACCTAGCAGAAGACCGCGAACGCTTCGAAGAACTTTGTGACAGACTCAACATTAAGCGCCCTCGTGGACTCACTGTATTCACAGAAGTAGAAGCCCTCGAAGCTGCAGCAAAAATTACCTACCCTGTTCTCATGCGTCCAAGCTACGTGTTAGGCGGTCAGAACATGATAATTGCCCGAAACAATGCAGATGTAAAAGAATACATGAAAATCATTTTGCGCCAGGGAATCGAAAATCCTGTTCTTATTGATAAATATATGGAAGGAACTGAGCTCGAAGTAGATTGTATCTGTGACGGCGAAAATGTTTTAATTCCTGGTATTATGGAGCACGTTGAGCGTACCGGTATTCACTCAGGTGACTCAATTGCAGTTTACCCAGGCCAGTTTACATCCGAAATTGAAGAAAAAATTATACGCCAGTCAACAGATCTCGCACTTGCACTTGGAACAAAAGGCCTCGTAAACATTCAGTATCTGATTTATGACAACGACCTTTATATCATCGAAGCAAATCCTCGCTCTAGTCGTACAGTTCCTTACCTCAGTAAAGTTTCTGGTGTACCAATGATTGATCTTGCAACCCGCGCAATGCTCGGAGAAAAAGTCCGTGAACTCGGTTATGGCACAGGCCTCTACCGTAAACCAGATTACTGTGCAGTCAAGGTTCCTGTATTCAGTTTTGAAAAGCTGATGGACGTAGATACACATCTTGGTCCAGAAATGAAATCAACTGGTGAAGTGCTTGGCATTGCCCCAACTCGCGAAGAAGCCTTATTCAAAGGCATGGTAGCAGCCGGCTGGAAGATGATAAAAGAAGGTGGAGTTTTATTTTCAGTCCGTGAGTCTGACTTACCTGAACTCCCTGCTCTTGCACAAAAATTTTACGATCTCGGCTTTACCCTATACGCGACAAGTGGAAACGCGTCAACAATTGAACGCAGCGGCATGAGCGTTACTCACGTTGCTAAGGTTCACGAAAATTATAACGACAACGTAATGACACTTCTCGAAAGTGGAAAGATTGTTTACGTAGTATCTACTTCAGCAAAAGGGCGCGACCCGGTAGCTGAAAGTGTAAAGCTCCGACGTCTTGCCGTAGAACGCGACATCGATTGTCTCACAGCATTAGATACAGCTAACGCACTTGCGGACTGTCTTGCCAGTCCATACACATTAAATAATACAACAATAGTAGACATTAATCATATGTAAGCCCGCTGGCAGGCAGTGTTCTATAGCAAACCTAGAAGGAGTAAATAAATATGAGTAAATTTATTTTTGTAACAGGAGGAGTTGTTTCAGGCCTTGGGAAAGGAATTACGGCAGCCTCACTTGGACGCCTTTTAAAATGCAGAGGTCTCAAAGTTGCATCACAAAAACTTGACCCATATATGAACGTAGATCCGGGTACAATGAGCCCATTCCAGCACGGAGAAGTTTTTGTTACAGATGATGGAGCAGAAACAGACCTCGACCTTGGACACTACGAACGATTTATAGATGAGAATCTTACAAAATATTCTAACATGACTAGTGGCAGAGTCTACTGGAATGTTTTGAATAAAGAACGCCAGGGAGAATATCTTGGACAGACTGTTCAAATTATTCCTCATGTAACAAATGAAATAAAAGATTTTATTTTAAAAAATGCCGAAGTTTCTCAAGCAGATGTAAGCATAGTTGAAGTTGGCGGTACAATCGGTGATATCGAAAGTCAGCCTTTCCTAGAAGCAATCCGTCAGCTTGCAATCGAGGTTGGCCGCCGCAACTGTCTTTTTATTCATGTATGTCTGGTTCCATATATTAGTGGTTCAGATGAGTTTAAATCTAAACCAACACAGCACTCTGTAAAGGAACTCATGGCAGTTGGTATTCATCCGGATATTATCGTTGCCCGCTGCGATGAAGAAATCCCCCTTGATATCCGTAAAAAAATAAGTCTTTTCTGTAACGTTGGGGAAGACTGTGTTATAAACAACACTACCTGTAAGAGTCTTTATGAAGTTCCTCTCATGCTTCACGCTCAGAATATGGATGATGTTGTTTGCCGCGACCTTGGAATTGAAAACACAAGAAAAGATTATCCGGAACTTGCTGCCTGGTCAAAAATGGTAGAAACCATTCATGCCCGCAAAGGAGAAATTCAAATTGCTCTTGTTGGAAAATATGTAAAATTGCATGACTCATATCTGAGCATTGTAGAATCACTCAACCATGCAAGTTTTGTAGTTGGAAAAAATGTAAAAATCAAGTGGGTAGATTCTGACAGCGTAACAGATGCATCTGCCCCAGAGATTTTCAAAGATTGTGCAGGAATTATTTTACCGGGAGGTTTTGGACACCGTGGAGTTGAAGGAATGGTTTGTTCATGCCGTTATGCGCGTACTCATAAACTTCCATATTTTGGTATCTGTCTTGGAATGCAGATTGCAGTAATTGAATTTGCAAGAAGCGTTCTTGGCTATACCGATGCAAACAGCCGTGAGTTTGATGAACTTTGCGAACATCCAGTAATTGACCTTATGAAAAATCAGGAAGGTGTTATCAAAGGCGGTACAATGCGCCTTGGTTCTTACCCTTGCAAAGTAGCTTCAGGAACTACACTGGAAAAAGCTTATGGAGCAAATCTCATTAATGAACGTCATCGCCACCGCTATGAGTTCAATAATGACTACCGTGCAAAGATGCGGGAAGCTGGCCTTACAATCAGCGGAACTTCACCAGACGACACCCTTGTTGAAGCAGTAGAAATTGCAGGTCAATTCCATGTCGGAGTTCAGTTCCATCCGGAATTCAAGAGCCGTCCAAACAATGCAGGTCCACTCTTTGTAGAATTCTTGCGTGCCTGTGAAAAGTAATATATAGTAAAATTAAAGAGGTAATTATGTACACAAAAGAAGAAGTATTAGATTTTATTCAGGAAGAGGACGTAAAATTCATTCGTCTTGCATTTTTCGATTTAAAAGGAAAACAAAAAAATATTTCAATAATGCCAAGCGAATTGGAACGCGCCTTCGAACACGGAATTCCATTTGATGCTTCTGCCATTGAAGGTTTTGAAGGTCCACAAAAATCTGAGTTATACCTCTTACCAGATCCTTCTACCCTCGCAATCATTCCATGGCGTCCTGCAACAGGAAAAGTTGTACGAATGTTCTGTAATATCCTTACACCAGATGGAACTTCATATCTAAAAGACAGCCGCACAATTTTGCAGAATGCCTGCCGCAAGCTTAAAGATGAATGTGGCATTGAAATGATGGTTGGAACTGAAGTTGAATTCTATCTCTTTAAGTTAGATGAAAAAGGAGAACCAACCACCGAAACCTTTGATAAAGCAGGCTACATGGATATTGCCCCAGAAGATCACGGAGAAAATATCCGCCGAGAAATCTGCTTTACCCTCGAACAGATGGGCATCAGTCCAGAAGCTAGTCATCACGAAGAAGGCCCTGGCCAGAATGAAATTGATTTCCATTATTCAGATGCACTTACAGCCGCCGACAATGTTGCAACCTTCAAATGGATTGTAAACACAAAAGCTTCAAGTAATGGCTTGTATGCAGACTTTTCTCCAAAACCAATTGCAAGTGAAGCTGGAAACGGAATGCATATAAACATTTCTTATCGCAAAGCACTTGGCGTAAATACAGATTATTCACAAGATTTACTTCCATATATTCTTGGCGGAATTCTAAAACACATAGATGAAATGACTTACTTTCTGAACCCTTCAGATAATTCATATAATCGTTTAGGTTCAAGTAAGGCTCCGGAATATATTTCATGGGGAAAAGAAAACCGTTCTACTCTTATTCGTCTGCCTTCCAGCAAAGGAACACAGAGACTTGAGCTTCGTTCTCCTGATCCACTTTGTAATCCTTATATTGCACTTACACTTTTGATTAATGCAGCAATCGAAGGAATCAAAAATAAAATTGAACCACCTGCTGCAGTTGAAGAAAATCTTTTTGATGAAAGCATAACAAAGCTGACAACACTTAAGGCGCTTCCAAAATCTTTATCAGAAGCAAAACGTCTTGCCGAAAACAGTGAATTTATAAAAAACGCATTAGGTGTGATGCTGGTTGAACCTGAAGAAACCACACGCTGAGGATTTTGATGGAAGCAGAAAGTCACAGCGTACTGTTAGTTTCACGCGACAATAAAATTATAACTCAAATTTCCGCATTTCTTGTACCACCTTTGTTTGAGCTCACGACTACATCAGACTTTAACGAAGCACGCAGACTCGCAACAGAACGAACCTTCAATATTATTATTGCAGATTCAGGAGACGGATATGATACGGATTTTGCCATCAATATTGCAGATTCCTACTCTACTGTACTGCTGCTTGTTCCGAATGAACATTTTGATGAAATATCTTATCGGGTTGAAGGCTACGGAATTCTTACAGCAACCAAACCTTTTGAACCATTCTATTTTTATAATATGGTCAAAGTAGCTATAGCAGTTCAATATAAGGTACAGATTCTTTCAAGCCAGACAATCAAGCTGAAAAACAAGATGGAAGAAATTCGACTAGTCAACCGTGCTAAATTGCTTTTGATTCAGCATCTTAAAATGACAGAAGCCGAAGCCCACCGCTATCTCGAAAAAGAAGCTATGGACCGCGGCCTCAAGCGAATTGCTCTTGCACAGGAAGTTATTAAAACTTACGAAAATTAAATTAAAATTCCACCTGCAAGAAGTGCTCCTGAAATCAAAATAAAGATAATGTCTCTTGCTTTTACAGGATAAGTTTTTGTACAGCTTTTTCTTGTACGCAAATAAAAGCCTCTAAGTTCAGCCGCTGTTGCAGTTGATTCAATTTTTCTGACAGATGAAATTAACAGAGGAAAACACAACGGTAAAATCATTCCAAATTTCTTAAAAGGATTTTTTATTTCAAAATCAACGCCACGGGCTTTCTGCGATTCAATAATCCCGTTCATTTCAGATGAAAATACAGGAATAAAACGAATTGCACTTGTAAAAGTAAACGCATACTTATAAGGAATATGCAAAACTGTAACCAGAGTATTTGAAAGCTCATTTAAATTAGTAACCGAAATCAAAATGGAAAGCGGCAAAGTAGCCCCCATCAATCTAAGGACAAGTAAAAGACCTTTTTCTACAGCAACATCAGTAATACCAAAACTACCAAGCGGTAATATCACATTGCCACTACGAATCGCAAGCAGCTGGAGAATAAAAAGGAACACAGACATTTTGAATAATCCTTTTAAGATTCCCAAAGTTCTAACCAAAAGCCCGTTATTTTCTTTTCTTCCGTTACCTATAACAGCAATCAAAACATTAAATGCAATTACTCCAATCAAAAAGAAATAATTTGATGAACAGAAAGCAGCAGCACAAATTAAAACAGAAGCAAAAATTTTTACAAGCGGATGCATTTTATGAAATACAGAATCTCCGTGCAGATAATCTAAAAAGCCCTTCATTATTTTGCCTCCTTAATTTTTGCAATCATTTCTTCAACAGTAAACACATTCTTAAAATCACCAACACCAGCATTACTCAAAAGCATTGCTGTCTGGGCAATCTGAGGAGGAAGAAGTCTTGCCTTATCTAATAATTCTTTATTACCAAGAATATCACGAGTTGCCCCTTGTGCAAGAATCTCTCCTCTATTCATAACAATTACTTCTTTTGCAAAATCAAGAACAACTTCCATATCATGACATACCATAACAACTGTTGTTCCAGCTTCATTTAATGCACGGATTTTTCCCATTACTTCCATACACTCACGATAATCAAGACCAGTTGTCGGTTCATCAAGAATCAAAATCTCCGGATTAAGGGCAATAAGACAAGCCAGGCAAAGTCTCTGGCGCTGTCCACGACTCATATTAAAAGGCTCAGCATCTCCTTTAAATCCAAACTCCTGAATTGTTTTTTCAACCCGTTCTTCTATTTCTTCTTTAGGAACTTTATTATTTTTCAAACTAAAAGCAATTTCTTCACGAACCGTTGTACAACAAATCTGTCTATCCGGATTCTGAAACAAAAAGCCTATATGTTTAGCTAAATCGCTTACCTTCTTATTTTTTGTATTTTCACCAAGCACAAAAACATCACCACTGCTTGGTTTTAATAATCCATTACTCAGTTTAGAAAAAGTTGATTTACCGGCACCATTTGAACCGGTAATTGCAATAAAAGCACCTTTTTCAATCTGAACATTTAAATCTTTTACATTAGCAGTTTCATTATAAGAAAAAAATACGTTCTTAAACTCAAGTACAGTTTCACTCATTTTCTTATGCCCTCGCCCCAGAATTTACGTTAATACATTTTTCTACAAAGACAGCAGCTTCGTTTGCATCCAGACAGATTCTATCTTCTTTTGAAAAGGATGCAGGCACAAGTCCTTCATCTACCATTTTTCCAGTAAGGGTAAGAACTCGAGGACAGTTGATTCCTGCCTCTTCCATTTCTTTTTGATGTGTCAGGGTACTTCTTATTTCCCCATAATGAACACAATTACCTTTTTCCAGAACAATCAGCTTTTTAACATATTCACAAAGCAACATGATTTTCTGTTCTGCAATTACAACTGTTATACCTTTTTCTTCATTCAGTTTTTTGAGCAATGAAAAAATTTGAACTGATGAAGCCGGATCAAGTTCTCCAGTAGGTTCATCTAATACCAGAATATCCGGTTCAATCGCAAGAATCGCAGCAATTACTACTTTTTGTTTTTGTCCGCCACTCAAAGAAGAAATCTCTCTATGGCGAAGTTCAGTTATTCCCAAAGCTTCAAGGGCAGAAGAAATTCGACTTTCTATCTGATCCCGTGAAACTCCAAAGTTCTCAAGTCCGAACATAATTTCTTCTTCAACAAAAGAACATACGAGCTGACTTTCAATATCCTGAAATACAGAACCAACTTTAAGTGCAAGTGTACTTGTATTTGTATCAAAGGTATCTGTTCCATCAATTTTTACACTACCGTAAAAATCTCCTCGATAGTGATGAGGAATAAGCGCATTCATGCAATTACACAAAGTTGTTTTTCCTGCTCCCGATTCCCCGATGATTCCTACGAAATCACCTTTTTCAATTTCAAGTGAAATGTTTGTCAGTGCATTCTCCTTTGCACCAGCATACTTAAAAGTCAGTTCCTGTATCTCAATCATTTTTGATTTCCTATTACGATATGGCATTCCCTGGCTTGACCAGAGAATCTATTTATGCAACCTGCTCTTCTTTTTCTTCAACAATAGGCTTTTTCAAAACCTTCATCAAAGGAACATAAAGTGCACCAACGATGATAGAGTTCAAAGTTGCTGTACCAAGAACGATAGGCACATAAGCAGCCATTGCAGATGGATCAGATTTGATTACAACAAACAAAAGCACAACATAAAGTCCACCAGAAATTACAGTACTAACAAAAGTACTTACAACATCAAATGCAATTCTTGAACTCTTTTTATTTGCCGGAATGTAAATTAAAAGCCCCATAGCCAAAGCGCCAGCAAGTTCAGAAGCAAAGTTCAAATATGGAGTTCCAGGGAAGAACTGACAGATTGCACCAGCAAGAAGACCAATAATAATACTGTAATATACATTTGGTCTGATAAGAACAATTGCCATACAGTACATAGCAATAATAAAGTTTGGTTTCATTCCAAAAAGATTGATAAATGTACCGGCAAAAAACTTAAGCACAGCACCCGCAGCAAGAAGAACAGCAGTAAGGAGCAAATCCTGAAGGCTGATTCCCTTTTTCTCTGATTCTTTTAATTCGCGTTTTTCCATTTTATTTCTCCTCGTTAGAAGTATTCACTCCTTTTTTAATGTCTTGTTACTACTAATAGTAACATAAATCGATGTTTCTGTCAATAGAATCATGTAAAATAATAAAAAAACTAAGGTACGCGAGCGGAGGAAAGGTATAACCTGCATTTGAGCGTTGCGAGCCGAAGGCGAGTCAAATTTCCACAAACGCTCAACCGCAGGTTATGCCTTTTCGCAGCGGAAGTACCTTATTTTTTACGATTTCTTTACTTGATTTAAACACAAAAATTCTATATACTATTTATCACATATTTTACTATTAGTCGGAACCACCGAAAAAAGGAGGTGAATACAGTATGGCAACAATCATGGTTGATGATTCAGAGAACCTTGAAAAAGCAATCAAACGCTTTAAGCGCATGGTTGAAAAAGAAGGCATTATCCGCGAATATAAAAAGCGTGAATACTTCGAAAAACCTTCTGCTACCCTCCACCAGAAGAAGACTACTCTCGAGAGAAAGCTTCTTAACAAGAGACGTAAGACAGAAAAGAAGGACTATTAATCCAGTTCCTTAAAATAAAAAGCCCGGCCATTAAAACCGGGCTTTTCAATTTAACGGTGGTTTTGACAGGCTCAACCACCTTTTTTTTATACCTTAAACAAATCAATCTGGCCGCCAATCTGGTCAACAGCAGATGTAACGCTATCTGCAATTTCCGACAGCGAATTACTTGTTTCCTTGATATCTCCGGCACTCTGTGAAATCTTATCCATACTTTCACGAATTACACCTGTTGTATTACGTAACTGATCAATTTCTGAAAGAATAGACTTGTTTCCTTCTGCCATTTCATGCGAAGCAGCCCTAACCTCACTTGTATTATCATTCATAAGCTTAAGGGCATCGCCAATTTGTTTTGAACCTTCCTGCTGTTCTTCCATAGCACCTTTGATCTGCAATACAAGCTGCTGTGTCTGAGTAATAGAATTACTTACTTCATTGAACATATCTGTAGAAGCCTGCGATGCATTTACTACATCATTAATAGAGCCTTCAATCTTCAAAAGCTCTTCACGAATAGTCTTAGACTGAGCACTCGATGTCTCAGAAAGCTTACGAATCTCATCTGCAACAACACTAAAGCCCTTACCAGCTTCACCTGCATGAGCAGCCTCAATAGCCGCATTCATCGCAAGAAGGTTTGTCTGCCCCGCAATATCACTGATTGTTTTATTTGCTGTCTGCAATGCTTTAGACTGTTCTTCAATATTACGAATCCTTTCGTTTACATCATTCTGTCTCTGAATACCTTCTTCTGTATTCTGAATCAAAGAATCAAAAGACTGAGCCATATATCCGACAGAATTATTAACACTGCTGATATTTCCAATCATCTCCTCTACTGCAGCACTAGCTTCTACTACACCACTCGACTGTGTCTCAATCATATTTTCAAGAGACTGGATATTCTGCGAAATCTCTTCTACTGCACTTACAGTTTGAGAAACACTGTCTGCCTGATTCTGTACCTGAGAACCAATATCACTCAAATCTCCAATAATAGCCTCGATTGAACGTCCATTCTCTTCAATACGCTTCTGCAAACCAATATTTACGTCTCCAAGAATCTCTTTTGAATCTTTTACACCACCAATAATTGTTCGGAGTTTATCCATAAAGGCATTAAATCCATCTCCAAGAGCACCTATTTCATTATTACTCTTTACAACAATCTGTTGTGTCAAATCAGCATCGCCACTTGCAATTTCGTAAATAGATTCGCGTACAACTTTAAGAGGTTTTACAGCGGCAATCATCATCAATGAACAAACTACAGAAATTATAACTCCAATAAGGGCTGTAATAATGATAATCATAGTCTTCATTTTATCGCCAACCGCTTCAATCTGCTTCTGTGGAATTGTCAAAATGGCAGACCATGGAGTGCCTTGAACAGGAACATAAGAAGCAAAGGTTAAAACACCATTTGGATCTTTATAATAGCCTTCGCCAGATTTACCTGCACAAGCCTGAGATGCAATAACATCAAGTCCAGAATAACCGGCTTTATCACTATAAGAAAGATCCATATATTTACTTACACCACGGAAATGAGAAATAAGCACTCCATTTGAGCCGACAAGAATTGCCTTTCCATCACGACCCATAGAAAGCTCGCCAACCATCTTATCAATTTCGTCAAGTTTTACGGCTCCGGCAAAAACTCCAATAAGACTGCCACTCGCATTATAAGCCGGACGCGCAATATAATAGCAGACTGTACCATCAAGCTGGAAATCGATATCGGAAACATAAGTTTTCTTTTTATCATTCATAATAGAACGGAAAAATGGCTTGGAAATAACAGTCAGGATTTTTCCATCACTTGCGTAACCAACACCATCAGGGCTACAGAACATTACATAATTAAATAACGGATTTCTTATATTCTCATGCGACAAAAGCCAGCTGATTATTTCGTTTTTATTTCCTGCTTTAGTAACATCATTATCAGAATAAATTCGTAGGTCATTAACAAGAACTTCATTCCAATACTGGATTTTTCCGGCATCTTCGGCAATTACCTTTTCACTAAAATCTGAATAATCTCTTTGAGAAGATGATTTTACGCTCTTTACAATAAAAATACACAATAGTACAAAGAACACAGCCAGGATTGCAAGAATGTATAGTGAGAACTGCATTGCCAGATGGCCATATTTTTTCTTATTCATTTCTTCCATAAACTATACTCCTCTAAAATCCTTATTTGGTTGTACTCTTATATATTTTATTAATGGCTACTGCATGGAAGGCAACTCCCTTTACATTACTCTTAATCAGATTCGCATTACATTTCTGATATACTGGAGAAATAGCTGCATCTTCCATAATCATTATTTCAGCTTTTTTCAATGCAGACCAGCGTTCAGCAATTTTGGTACAGAGTTCACCATCAGTACAACTTGCAATAAGAGCGTTGTAAGTTGGATTAAAATAATTACCCATATTATTTGAGTTACCTGTTACCCACATTGCAAGATACGTCATAGGATCTGCATAATCAGGACCCCAGTTATTAAGACCAAACTGGAAATCCCCGGAAGACATAATTTTTCGACGTTCCTTCTTTTCTACAGGCTTTATTGTAATAGTCAATCCATCCAGGATTTCTTCGAGTTGTTTTTTCATTGATTCACAACAAATAACCTGTGTTTCACCATCAGCAGTAAGAAGTTCAAGTTCAAGACTGTTTTTTCCAAGTTCTTGCTTTGCCTTTTCAAAATATTGGCGAGCCAATGTCGGATTGTAAGAACAATATTCAGGAAACTCTACACCTGCTGGAGTAAAATCCTGTCCCGACTGAGAGAATGCAAATCCACGAGGTACCGCACCATAAGCAGCAGCAGAACCGTCTGCCATTGCCCTGGCTGCAAACTCCCGATCAAAGCCGTTTGCAATTGCAAGTCGAAGGTTTTTATTGGCAAAATTCGGATCATCAAAATTAAAAGTAAGGAAGTAAAGGAATCCCGAATCAACAGGTGTAAATTCAGGAGAATTTTGCATCTTCATAACAGCATCACCCGAAATTTCAACAAAATCCAGTTGACCGCTCTGATATTTACGCAAAGCCTCATCACTGCTGTTTATTACTTCATAATGAATACCACCAAGCTTGATTTTCGAAGCATCGTAATAAGCACTATTCTTTATAAATGAGATGGATGTTGCACCAGGCTTATAATCAGACAAAATAAAAGCACCATTTGCAAGACAGGTTTCCGGACTCGTTGCATATTTATTACCACATTTTTCAACAAATTCCTGATTTGCAGGATAGAAAGTACAGAAATATAGAAGCTGATCAAAATAAGAAACCGGAGTTTGCAATTCTACCTCAAAGGTATAATCATCTTTTGCACGAACACCAAGCTGATTCGGCTCCATCTGTCCAGCCTGAATTGCAGTTGCATTTTTAATCTGTGCAATATCGCTGATCATAAATGCATATTCAGATTCTGTTTTTGGATCTATAGCGCGCTGCCAGCCATAAACAAAATCATGAGCAGTAACCGGTTCACCGTTAGACCAGAAAACATCGTCACGAAGTTTGAAAGTATAATGAAGACCATCAGCAGAAACCTGCATTTCTTTAGCACAGGCATTTTTAACAGATCCATCATCAGCCATCTGCATAAGGCCATCTATCATATTTCCAATTAATTCGAAAGAAGTTGCATAAACTGAAACTTGCTGATCAAGCGTATCAATAGTTGCATCCAAAGCAACATTCAAAATAGGACCAGAAACTTTTTTATCCGGCAAAGGACCTTTTGTCTGTTGAACAGCAGCCGTTTTTCCACATCCCAAAAAAGACAGAGATAATACTACCCCAGCCATAAGCCCAAGCATACGCTTCATATGATTCTCCTGCATTATAAATAAAGAGTAAACATTTTGTAATTTATTTTTGTGACATGACTTTAAGTAGATTCTTAAATTATAACACGGGATTATATAGGTAGCAAATAATTTTAATTTATAAAAAAGACCGCAGGGAGTTGCCCGCGGTCTTTCGAAAAATTAATCGATTTTCGATTTTAGGCTAGTTCTTAGCACGCTCGAGGAATGAACCATCGCGTGTATCGATTACAATTCTGTCGTCTGTGTTGATGAACAATGGAACGCGAACTTCGATTCCTGTATCCAAAGTAGCAGGCTTCAAAGACTTTCCAGATGTATCACCTTTTACACCAGGCTCACAGTAAGTTACTGTACGTGTAACGCGAACTGGAAGATCAATACCTACAGGTTTTCCTTCGTAGAATGTAAGGTTTACTTCAAGATCATCTTCTGGAGTGATGTATCCAGCATAGTCACCAAGGTCTTCCTTAGCGAGTTCGAACTGCTCGTATGTATCCTGATCCATGAATACAAATGTGTCGCCGTCAATGTAAGAAAGCTTTGTTACGTGTGATTCAAGATCTACTTCATCAAACTTTTCACCAGCATCAATACCAAGATCCATTGTTGAGTTTGTAACAAGATTCTTTACGCGGAAGCTGGTAACCATTCCGGCACGACCTGAACGCTGTCCGAGCATCTTCTGTACGATAAGAGCATTGCCTTCATACATGAAAGCTGTTCCAACTTTTAACTGTGATGTCATTAACATAATATAAAACCTCTAAAAAAGAATT
>OCVV011347301.1_pt1 | contig 43935 bp, 45 predicted proteins | sample 1539721 | NCBI WGS metagenome assembly OCVV01 (sample SAMN02144230, study PRJEB22623) | gut metagenome | biome: sheep rumen | host: Ovis aries | place: New Zealand | reverse complement strand
GAGTCATGGCCAAGTTATGCCGTGCGGCTGAGCAAATTCGTTGGATGGTCGGTCGATGCACGGACACTACGTACCGCTTTTGAGCTACACAGCAAAGCATAATTTCGGGTGTTTATATGATTTTATAGGCTATTGCCGCAATCATATAAGTTCTATATGTTTTATAGCTTGTTGGTATAGAATATTTGCCGTACCTTTGCAGCCGGAATTTGAAAGCGTCCGCAACTATGCGAACGAACAGAACAATCGGCATACCATGCCGGACAATTAACAAAATAGTAACCGCGGAAGTTTTGAAGGGCTTGGATCCAGAGAGTGCGCACTCACCATCAAAACCAAGCACAAAACTTTTCGCACAAATGAGAAAAAAGAAAACAAATCACCGATCGAAAATCTCTAATCACCATTGGGCGAGACCTTTGTCTTACAAAATCGACCCCACCGATTCGTTGGTTCTCATTCTTCGTGATGGTACGCGGATCAAGCAGAAGGAAGGCCTCGACATCTTCCTGTCCCAAGACAAGTGCGCCTACTCGCTCACGAGGTATGGCTTGCGTCGCATACGCATCAACCACACCCGCAAGCGTCGTTACGGCAAGAAGTCGCGCAACGGCGTACCGAACGGTCGCCGGTATCCGTACATCACCTTCCGTGGAGGCTCGTACTCCGTCCATATCCTGATGATCGAGATATGGGTGCGCCCGCGTCGTGACGGTGAGGAAGTGGATCATCTCGATGGCAACATCGATAACTTCGCTTTGGACAATCTCGAGATTGTAACACGAGAGGAGAACAACAGGCGGCGTAAGATCCTCCACGCCATGCGCAAGGCTGCCAAACAGCTGAACGATCCGTCGTTGGATCCCATCAACCGGACTCCTGCCGAGATGGCCAAGATCTATGCCTCACTCACGGTGGATGAGCCGGATAGGATCATGGAACGCGACATGACCCAGCATCGGGAGTGGGTAATTGGAAAATGATAGCGATTATAAGCGATTATAATAATTATAGTTTTTCGCTTTTGGTAACCCCCAAAAATATTAGTTATTCGTTAACCAAAAACACGGAATCTACAGTTACTTGTCGTAACTTAGCGTATATGTCTATCAGTCTGCTTGTATGCAAGCATTAAGACATACTGATACCCATCTCCGCCTAACAGCACCGATAAATCGTTCCTATTAGATTCCTCACAAAAATGACAAAAAATTCCGAAAATCCATACGGGTAGTAAGGATTGATTGGTCAAAAATTATCAACAATAATCCAAAAATAACAAAAATGATGTCGGATGCGATCCGACGCAATTGACAAAACTATGTCTGCATGCGATGCAGATGCAAAAAATAAAGAAAAAATATGGAAAATAAAAATCTAATTAAGTTACGCAAGTTGCGTGACGAAGAAAAAGCGCTCAAGAAAGTCATTAACACTACCAAGGAAGCATCTATTCCGGAAGCTTTTGAGCATGTGCCGGATGGTGGTACGTTTGAGATAGAAGGAGTCGGTCGGTACACCCTTAAGTTGAATTCCACGATAGACCTGAAGGATGAGACCGATAAGTACGCACGAGCATGGCAGAAAAAGAAGGCGCAGAAAGAGGCTCTGAAGGAGCAGATCGATGCCCTCAAAGCGCAGCAGAACTTGCTCGATGAGGAGATGGATAAACTCGGTGAGAAGCACATCGCTGCCACTGCCGGAACCGATCATCCCTACGTTCCAAAAACGAAGCCATCGATCGTAGTATTGTGATTGTAAAGGAAAACGGGACGATTGACGGGTGTTTTATAGGGATAATCAAAAAAACATAAAAAAACACATTAGATAGCAATAGCGCATACAGATTGATATTTAACCAAAAAAATTATAAAGAAAAATAACATTGATAGTAATAGTAATTGATATTTAGAGGTAACCAAAAACGCGGCAGCTGACTTTGCAAGTCCAAATGTAACCAACTAATCATCCACTTGAAAGTAAACTCTCAGATGTATGCTTACTTGCTTCCATTCCAACATGATATGAATATCATCTTGCTGCCTTACAAAAAAACATCCAAAAAAGTCAAAAAACATATTACTATCAATGGAGAATAATATCAAAAAATGCCGAAAATAACTGCTATTTGATGACAAAAAAGCAAAAAAATGCTATACAGCTTGTAAATGTATAGCCATCTTAGGCGGATCGGACATGGTCTTTCTTCCAATCCGATGGAAGAACGCTCCGGGTGTCAATCGTCCCAAGAAAACAATCTAGAAAACAGTTGAAAACGATTTTTCAAAAGAAAAAAGAACCAAAAAAGAAAAGAAAAAATGTGTTGGTGGTACTATGATTATCCCTTGTAGTCCCCTTACTGCACATAGTACCACCAGCACCTTAAAAAACAATTTTATGGATGAGAAATTTGAAACAGTATGGCAAGCGCTGGTGGAAAATGGTACCAGCAGTCGGAATCATGATGCCACCGAACGATTCTGGAACACACTGACGCAGCCGCAGAAAGATCTGGCTTATAAGAACATTCCCTGGAAAGTGAAAGAAGGAAAATTCGTTCAGTATGACCCTATACGCGCCATCAAGGAGAATATTCGTAAGTACCAACTGCCTGAGCCGGTCAATTACAACGGCAAAGCCCTCCCATCCGAACCGGTTGTCATCGCTAAATGGAACGGCAAATGGGGAACGTACACCGTAGCTGATGTGGAGTTGTTTGGATTGGAAGTAAAGGAGTAATCTTACGGGAATGGTTCGGGAATGATTCGATAATGGTTCGATAATGGTTCGATATTCCCTCGGGAATGAATCGATATGAGCAGAAAATTATATTAAAAACAACACAGCGTGGCAATTATAGAGATTATATGTAACCAAAAAAACTTTAAGAAAAATCATCAAATAGGATTAGTACTTTCAGTACTTTGAGCTTCCGTTCTTCATAACCTACTTATAAATAAATTTACCGATAGTTTCTGAACAACGTAATCTCACATCAGGATGTCAATCCTACTCTCGGTCAGCCTGTCCTCCCCGGACGCTTACCCTTTTCGAAGCCAAAAGTCAATTGGCTTCTCCATGTCAAAAAATATCAAAAAATTCCAAAAATAAATTTGTAGCATATGGAAATAATCTTAACAAAATTCTGTAAGTCGTTCACAGGGACGATCAGTAAAAGACACGGATATGCCATTAGGCAGAAAGGCATGCGATTTTATGGAGTACGGAATACTAAAAGTATTGTTTCACCGGATGGACATCTGCGGTTTATCTTAGATTGTGCGGAGATGACACGAAGCGGCTTTCTGATTGCGGACATCCGTGTTCCGTTTTCTGAGTTTCTGGAGGCACTGATGGAGGCTGGAGCCATTGAGGAAGAGATGGCGGCAATGCTGCGGGAGATGATTCTCCCTAACGTAATCCTCTCTGCACGGGAAGTATTGAAGGTAAAAGAGTTAATGAATGTGTAATGTGTAATGTGTAAGGTGTATAGTGTACGGTGTATATTTTTAGATAATCAAAAAGATGAAGAAATGAAAGAGAAACGATATAGTAAGTTCAATCTCCGGAAGACGCTGGAACGAAACATGCAGACAACGGTATCAGCTAAGGAATTTGCGCGTTGGTTCGGCATCTATTGTGACATAAAAGGCAAACCGGATGAGATTCGGAACGCAAAGGAGTTACCGGTGACAGAAGTGGATGAGCTCAGCTCTTGGTTAGGATACCCTCTCCGCTGAAATCCCACAAAAACGGGGAGTAAATCCCAACAAGTGCCCAAAATATTTGGAAAAGAGGCCATTTCTGGTATATATTTGCACTCGCTTTCGTTAAGGCTCGGTACGATAATCCATCCTAGGCGGAAGCCGCTCCTTCCGAAAGCGGAAGGACGCTCCGCGCTCTCCCCATAGCAAGCGCTTCGTTAGCTTACTCTGGGGACCCCAATAAACAACGCAAATATCAAACGCATTTATATGAAGTTTAACATTCAAATAATCACAGCAGCGATTCTGGCAATCGGGGGATTGGTACTGCTCTTTTGCGGCACGTACATAGATCCACAGGGAGAGATAAGCGATTCACTGCTCATCGGTTTCGGTGAGGTGGCTACGTTCTCCGGGGCATTGTTCGGGATTGATGCAGCATATTCAAAGAAACTATGGGATATTACAAACTTATTCGCCAACCGGCAGACGGAAAAGCCGTCAGAGGAACCATTTACCAAACAGAACACCGATACTCAGGCAGCGCAGGAGAATACAAAGAGTATCTGACACCAATTTGCGACACGCTTGAGAACGCGGATCATCTTGTACCTGCGTTAATATATAAGGTAGCAGTGACGAGGAGTCCCAAATTCAAGCGGTTGCTTCCGGTGTTGGAGCAAGTACCGGGACGCACCGGCATTCGCATCCATCGTGGCTCACGCCCCGAGCATTCGAAAGGTTGCATCCTCGTTAGTCCGGCAGACGAACAGGGACTCACGGTGCGCTGGTTGGCTGAGCGAAGGGCCCATGAAGAGACGCGGCTGGAGATATGCAATTACACCAATGTAAATTATTCACGCGATCTTTGAAATGTTGCAAAAAAAATGGTGTATATAGAGAAAAGAAAATTATATAAAAAATATCATCAATACCCGTAAATGTAAGCAACATTATGAGTATCCGTTCTGCATAGCCTACTTGATAGTAAACTATCAGATAGTCTCTACAAAACGTTACTCTGGTCGATGTGACGTTCCCCACTACATTCTCCGTTCGAAGTCAAAAGTCAATTGACTTCTCCACACATCGCGATGTACCGGCTATTGATGAGAAAATACCGAAAATAGTTTCATCGCATGGTGTGTAACTTATTTTGTTAGCCCCAAAAGCGCTGTGCTCTTTAAAACCCATACGGCGCGTGAGAATTATTAGTACAGAACAACCAAAAATATCAAAAAGAAATGAGAAAGATCTTTATCATCATGGCTATTGTAGCCATCGGAGTGGGTACAACGTCATGCAAGGCGTGGCGGACGATCACTACCACTCAAACCTACGTCACCCAAAACGGTGACAAGACTTCCAGCGTAACCTTCACCACCAAACAGGTGGAAGACTACCAAGGAAAGAAAAAGTAATTAACCCTATTAACCTAAACCTTAACCCCTCTCTCGAGTTTAGAGGGCTCTCCCCCCTCGGGACGTAAAAACTTATTTTTGCGGACCGAAGAGTGAGAGCATCCAAGTAACTACCCTCAAAATAGAGTTTTGAGGCGCTTACGAGGATAGCTCGCACGACATGGCAGTAGCAGTTTATGCTGACGTTGTCAGCTCATTGAGCGGTGCGTTGACGAAGATCAACAAGAAATCGCCGCACGCAGTAGATCAGAAGATGGTTCTGGCTACTCACCGTAACGCACCCACGACTCAGGTCGGCAAGTGCAATCGTATGTACCTCCGCGGACTGAACTCCGTGACCCGTTCCACTCCGGTAACGGAAGAAGAGGTAGAACACCGGAGTAAGTTCTCTGCTGTATCAGCAGCTGTGAACGCACGTCTGAAAGACCCGTCCAAACAGGCGGCTGATCTCGCGGCTTTCAACGCGCAGAAGGATTCCAAAGGCGGCAAGACCACGATGCGTTCGTACATCTGGAGCTTGGAAAGCGCGGCTTATGACCAGAACAATGGCTAATTCGCGTGTGCGAGTATATTAATGAAAAGGAAAACACGCATCTATGATGCTTACAGGAAAACATCTTCTATAACCACCGATTTGACATCTTGGGCTACACGCCCCTGAGTGCAATTGCTTAATAGTTCGCTTGCGAGCGAGACTCCCAGACGACCTACTATCCAATCCCACTCGCAGAGTACCTGCTATATGTCCTCATCGCTGTCTATAGAAGAGCCGAAAACCGGGAAGAAAACGATTGTAGATAATATTCACATACTGTCCGCTTGGTTGTTTTCCGCATGTTTTCTTATAAGGCGACGAGATGGTGTTTACACCAGATAATAGATAAACAAATAAATATACGTCTGGGTGCTTGCACACAAGGGGATATTTACCTGATTAGATATAGGTCGTCAAGACCATGTCGCCGCGTTTTCTTAGCCGAAGGCCGTTTTCCTTTATATCCCAAAGAAAAAATTAATTGTAAAACCTTTAAACCTTATTTAAAATGGCAAAAGTAGAATGGAGTGCCGGTATCGACAGTGTATCCGGCGCATTAGCAAAACCCGGTAAGAACCCGCAGCACAGCTGCGCCAAGATGCTGCTTGGCACGCACCGAACCGCAGCTACCACCAACCCCAATTGTAACCGCCTCTTCCTGCGCAAGAAAGTGCAGCGTTCCACACCTGTCACGGCCGATGAGACTGCGGCACGCGGCCGTTTCGCGGCAGTGACGCAAGCGGTGGCTCTTCGTCGCAAGGACCTGAGTAAGATCTCCCAGGATCAAGAGGCGTTCATCGCGCAGAAGAACCTTCCCGGCGGCTGTCTCACCATGACCAAGTACCTCTGGTCAATTTGTGGGGCTGAGTACGACGCGCAGCATTAACGAATGAACGTTGAGCGAATGAACGAGAGCGCAGGGGATTGAGTTCCTCTGCGCTTTTTTACTCATGGATTACACATTATTGGCTTCCGGCAAACGTATCTGCTCTCCCCAAATAAAATCCCATTTATCCGGGTGGAAGGGAATAATCGCATCATGATGAAAGAAAGTATATTCCCCAAAATAGATTTTTCCATCCACTTCATACAAGTCAACCCGAACCTCCGGTAGGCCCTTTGACAATTTCGCAGCCAAAGCCTTCATCTGGTCAAACATAATCGGTTTCTCTATTTTCTTTCCCGACATAGGATGTTTCTGTACCAAATCCAAATGATTAAAATCGGCATCAAAGTAATCAAACTTCACTTCTCCACCCGATTGGCGCTCTGTGGCAATAAAGAGGTATTTCACTTCACCATCAAAACAGAAGAACTTATAGTCCCGTAATTCCCCAGTAGCATCTTCCAGATACTGCTCGGCAAAGACACATCGTTTCACGCCTCTATATGGCCATTCACGCCCAGCGATTGACGTATCTCGAAGAAGAGAAGAATTAATCATTTTTATCCACTTTGCCTTATCAATCTTCGACTTATCCTTGCAGATAAATACCCCATTATTGCCGCTATCGTGATTTGTCTTAAGGACGAATTGATTAGGTAATTTATCCCACTCTATATCCTCTGCGCGATTCCACTTTCCTAATATTGGAGCCACGTATTCACTCCCGATTCTCCCACTTACTAATTCTTTCACGCTATATTTATCCACCATCGTTGTCCACATGGAATCACGATAATAGAGTTTGAGCCAAATGAGTTTCTCATTATAACGCTGCGGGTTAGATACGTTCAATCGTTTCCCTGTTTCGAGGTAATAAATCCATTCTATATATGTCTCGTCGGGAATACGCTTTCCAAAGCGATACAAAAGCGCTGCGATAAAATGTTTCGGATCATGAAACAGCGAATGAATCGCGTTATACAATGGTCGTTTCATAATGTTAGGTATATATCATTTAAATTATTAATATGTTGATCTATCGAGAATCTTGAACGCACAGTGTTTGCGTTTGCTTTTGCGACCTTTTTACTTTTGGCAATCTCTTTCAACAGCAAGGCAATTTTAGCCGCAGCATCATCGCTATCGTCTGTCTTAAAATATCGGATACCGTCATTTTCTTCTCCGCATACTTCCTTCATCACCGGCCAGTCATTTACAACTACCGGAAGTTCTGCCGCAATGGCTTCTATTACAGCTATTCCAAACGTATCGTGTTCGGTACTATACACAAATCCATCTATTGATTTCAATATACTTGGTACATCGTTTCTGCCACCTAAGAAATGCACATTTGTCAATCCTTTCTTCTCACAATACCGAACACACTCATCATACCGCTCCGGCTCACTATCATCCCTACGTCCAATAAAGTAAAAGTCTAAATGCGCAGCATCTAAAGTCGAAGACTCTAAAACCGAAGGTTCTAAACGCTTAGCGTCTAATCGCGCCAATGCGCGAACTACAACAATCTGACTTCTTCCCTTCACAAAATTCCCCACCATCGCCAACTTAACTCCCTCACTCTCTAACTCTCTAACTCTCTTATTCTTTACATTATCAATCTTCCCAAAATCGATACCATTATAAACAACATGTAGTTTATTATCCTTCGGTAATTTCCATTTCTCCTCGAAATAATGTTTTTGATATTCACTTACGCATATGATCTTTTGGTTCGCCCAATAGGTCGCTTTTCGCTGCAACCAAGAAGCATCTGCTAACATGTGACCATGAAATGTGGTGATAACTTTTATACCCGTTCCTATGGTTGCTATACGCGCGTAGATTCCATCTATAGATTGCTGCGCATGCACGATAGCCACTTGTTCACTTAATAGGCATTTACGCAATCTCCATAAGTATGATAGATAACCGAAACGTTTGGGTGCACATTGAATCATTTTTGGACCGGCTGCATAGAACTCCTCCTTATAAGGACCATCTTTGCGATGTATACCGATCATCTCAAATGGAGCCTTGGATGCATTATTTAACACATCCAGCACCAACGTCTCCGCTCCACCTCTATGAAGAGACCCCAATAAAAATGCGACTTTAATCATACATCATACACTTTACACATTACACCATACACATTACACCATACACTACTGATAAATCTCTTCTACTATCATATACCCAACTCGTAACCCAAAGTGCCCTGGGTCCGAGAAATTATTATAATCTATCGTGAACTCATTCTGACTGCTATAATCATGGACACGCTCTGCACCAAATACCTCTTGCAATAGCAACATATCCATTGGATTAATTGCTGGATTCAAATAACACGGAGCTGGAGTTATTATAATATGATAATCCGTATGATTTACATCCAACATAGCACGTATATGACGCAATTGCTCCTCAAACTTCCGATTTATTAAAGGCTTCGACACCTCTACGTCTCTGCTTGCGTGTTCCCACTTTGTCAAGAAAGTCCTCCTCGTCATCTCTGAGCAATGTTTCAAACAATCTTGTGGAGGCATCTCTGTATAGTTGAACCTATTTTGTGACTCCCAGTCGTTCGTAATAGTATCAGACGTACATGGTTTCTTAATACCCTTAATTGTATTTTTCGCACAGCATACCCACAACGATGGCTTTTGGATAAAATTGAAGAATTGCATTGCATTATATTCCAATTTTGATTTACCTGTGAACATATAATGTTTCATAGATAAGGCTTCATGGGGTAATTGCACAGAAGCAAATGTCCCCGGTATATCAATAAGTATCAAAGCATTGTCTATCGGAATATGATGCTCGCTCAGATACTCCAACTTCAACTCTATACCGGTCAACGTCTCGCTCCATGCTTGAAACACAAACGGCTGCGCACCTTCCGGAAGATATTGTTTCCATTGGTACGTATTCATACCGCCTCCGCGCGAACTGGAAAAGATAAACGAGTTATACTGATATGTTGGCTCGTTCCGTAAGAATAACTCCGTAGAAAGATACTCCCGATTCGTATCATCTACATCATTTATATCAAACGCATGAATACACCGGAACGGATCTGTCCACAAATATATTCCCACTAACATTATCAGCGGAATCGCAATAAACAACAATATGGTAATTACAAATCTCTTCATCAAAATTGAAAATAAATAAAACTTTGACTATGCCCCATATACTCAAGCATAATGAGTATCAACCCATATAGCACAATAAATCGCGCCCATTGCGGCAAACCACTCAAACTCAACGCATGCTCCTTATCCCGATCTATCCATTCCACAAACAACATAACGACGATAAACAGCAACGTGCGTTTCACACCCACTATTATCATTGGCATCGAGAACAGCGACACATCGCATATTCCTTTCATAATACTCCATGCCTCCGATATGGATGTTGCTCTAAATATAATCCATCCAATTACTGCCAACATAAACGTCAGCAGTATCTGTCCTGTTTCCTTCAACGTAGGTAGCCACCTACCCTCCGCCACTTGATTAGTATATTTTCGATTCATACCCAACAATATAAGTGGCAAGAACAGCACTGCATGATACGCGCCCCACGCAATAAACGTCCAATTCGCTCCATGCCAAAAACCGGATAGAAGGAATATCACAAAGGTGTTACGAACTATAATGAGTTTTTTCTTACTTTCCACCTTCCACTTTCTACCTTCCACCACATTGGGTCGAGAACCACCTAACGGTATATATACATAGTCTCTGAACCATGTGGTGAGGCTGATATGCCACCTTCTCCAAAATTCAGCGATATCGCGTGAGAAATACGGGTTATTGAAATTCCGCATCAACTTGATGCCAAATAGTTTGGCTGTTCCGATCGCAATATCCGAATATCCGGAGAAGTCGCCATAAATCTGGAATGTAAAGAGTATCGCAGCTAATAGCAACGTACTACCTGATTGGGAACCGTATGTTTCCCAAACCTGATTGACATACATCGCGCAATTGTCGGCTACGACAATTTTCTTGAAAAGTCCCCACAGCATCTGCCGCATTCCGTCCACGCCCTGTTCGTAACTAAAAGTACGCTTCTGCAAAAACTGCGGCAAGAGGTTTGAGGCTCGTTCGATAGGTCCGGCCACCAACTGCGGGAAGAAAGAAATGAATGCAAAAAAGGCAATAATATCCTTCGTCGGCTTGATATTGCCTCGATACACGTCAATGCTATAACTCAGCGCTTGGAATGTATAGAAACTTATTCCAACAGGCAAAATTATCCGCAGCAATAAACTCTCCGTACTCACCCCAAACAACGCTCCAAACTCACTCACAAAGAAATCGTAGTACTTAAATACCGCTAATATCCCCAGATTAATAACGATATTCATCACCATCCAGGACTTTGCCCAACTAATACGCCGTACACCATACACCGTACACCTCTTGCTCTTATCGATGAGCAAGCCGCTCCCATACGAGCAGAGGCTTGTGAATGCGATGAGAAGCAGAAATCTCCAATCCCACCATCCATAGAACACGTAACTCGCCAAAACCACAAACGCATTTTGCAGTTTTAGTTGATTCCGAAGTAGCCAATATATAGCAAATACTATCGGAAGAAACAGCAGATATTCTATCGAATTAAATAGCATTCGTTAATTCATTCACTCATTAATTCGTTCATTCTTTATTCCTTCTTAAACCAATGTTTCTTCGCATATCGTATGCATTTCTGAATAAACCGATGTGCATATCGCCAGAAAAACAGCCTCGATTCTATCTTTGGGCCACCACTCTGAGGGATTCTCCAAGTTTTACCATATAAATATTCTAAGAGTCTTTCAGGATTTGCCGGAACTTGGAATGTCTCACCAAAGAGTTCATAACCCTCGGTTTCAGCAAGATATTTTTTGTTAATATACTTCTCTAATAGCAAATTATATCGTCCCGTCCATGGCCACGCACTTTCATACAACGGATAAATATCAAAAGTTATTCCTTTATATTCAAATGTAAATATCCAAGGAAGAACATAGCAGTATAACTGAATTCCTTTCTGTTCCAACTCAGGACGTAAATCCATTACTTTCTGTATATCTTGTGATTTAATTACCACATCAATATCACAATCATGTTTAATGAATCCATGCTCACGAATGGCACCTAATAACGTGCCAAACATAGGCATCATCACTATCCCATGCGTTCCAAGTACCTTATTCATCGTTATCAACATGTACTTTGCGTCCTCTTGATCCAACGGAACATTAGGCTCATAATAACGTTCATCATGCCAACTATCATATGGCTCTTTCAACATATTTTTCATTTATCTTAATGATTTTATAAAATTCTCTAATTCATTAATTCTTTCACTCGTTACAATGACCGGATTATTTTTCAAACGATCCAAGTTTACCTGACTCAACAACTCATGTAAATCCTTACCTTTCGTTCCCTCGTATCTTAATCCGATACGATAGATATAATCAAGAAAGTACTGCTTGATATCCGCATCTTTATCAATGCTCAACATCCATCGCAGTTCGTCTGATTTCGGATTGTTCTTTAAGTTCAGTTCTGCAAAGAACGGGAAGGTAATAGCCACAGCATGTCCATGAGGGTACCCACAGTGCGTTGTGAATGCATAGGAGAAGGCATGAGGTGCGGTTGTCTTTGTGATATTGATAGCACGACCAGCCCAGTATGCGCCATATAGTAAATCATCCCGCAAACGTGTATCACTCGGATTCTCGATGCATTGAGGCAGCACACTATGAATGTATAATATTGCTCGCAATGCATATACATCGCTTTCGTCCGTCGCATTCGGATTCCAAAATGCCTCAATCGCTTGCGCTAAGGCATCAAAACCGGTACATGCAGTTAGATAGGCGTTGTTTCCGTAGGTAAACGGAGGATATAAGATGGCAACATCCGGCAATATATCATCTGCTTCGATGCTATGCTTTACTCCGTACTTATACACCACCGCAAAATGCGTAGCTTCCGCTCCGGTTCCGGCTGTTGTCGGTATTGCCCACAATGGGACTGTGAATCCTTGCTCTACGGCATAATGACGAATCAGTTTCGCCATATCCATCACACTGCCTCCGCCGATAGCAATGATCACATCCGGTTTGGCTTGCAACAATAACTGAACGCCATTCTGCGCTTCCTCGTCCTTTGGATTAACCGAGAAATCTATAAATTCCGTTACATGCAAATCCTTGCACACATTCCTCATTACATCCGCAGCGCCGCAAGCCGCATACGAACCTTTACCATGCACAAGGAATACGCGTTCCGCATGCATCGAACCTAACTTGCCACGCAAGATGGACTCTATGTCATCCGTAGTATAATAGAGTAATTGCTTCATTTGCTTAATTCTTTCATTAAAGCGTTTTTATTCTGCTGCGGAGTAGTCGTCGGACGACCAAGATCTTTCCGATTTCCCTTGCGCACACATATCTGCAGCAATGCCGGTTTCGCACAATCATCCAACTTACCAAGCGCCGCATTCAGTTCTTCCGCATTCGTTGCATTCAGCACCGTCTTATATCCCATCGCTGCACTAATCTGCGGCAAGTTGATCTCCAAACCCACCGTAGGTTGTCCTCCGACAGAGTCATGCGCACCGTTGTTATACACAATGTGGATATAATTCTTCGGTGCTTGCGATGCGGTGATAGCCATATTGCCTAAATGCATGATAGCCGCTCCATCTCCATCAAACACCACAATTCGGCGATTAGGTTTCTGCAACGCGATGCCCAGTGCAATCTGACTTGCATGCCCCATGCTGCCTACCGTCAAGAAATCATGCGCATGGCCTTGATGTTTCGTCTCACGGTACTCAAACAACTCCCGACTAATCATTCCCGTTGTGGACACCACGATATCATCATCGCGCAGTTTGTCAGCGACTATCTTTATCGCCTCCTCGCGACCCAATGCCCAGTTCGAAGCCACCTGATTCTGCAACGTGTATTCCTCAAATATACTCTTCCGAACAATCAGTGCATAGATGCCGTTCGTTTCGTTTATCACACGCAATGCCTCATTCGTCTGTTCCTCCCAACGCTCATCCAGCACCGCATACTTGATCCCCATTGCATCCAACAGCGACAACGTCACCTTACCTTGCTTCACATGCTGCGGTTCGTCATGCACTCCCGGTTCTCCGCGCCAACCGATCACCATCAGCAACGGCATCCGGTACACATCCGCATCCATCAGACTCAGCAGCGGATTTACCGCGTTTCCTTCTCCCGAGTTCTGCATATAGACGCATCCTGTCTTGCCTGTCGCCAAATGGTAACCGGCAGCCAGTGCCACCGCACCACCTTCGTTCGCTGCAATGATATTGTTCTCACGACTCACATTGTCCGTAATATACGCACACAGGTTCTTCAGCAGCGAGTCCGGCACTCCGGCAAAAAAGTCCACTCCGCCGGCACGTAGTCTTTCTATGAAGTCCTTCGGTTCTATCATTGTTTCGTTCCCGGAATTAACGTCAAAATCTCCTTAATCGGCATGCAGTACTCTTCTGAAGCCTCTTTGCAACGTCCGTGCTCCAAAATGCTCTCCGCACAATGCACCATCGCAGGATAAGCCGCCCGTAACAAGTGATTTGCATAAATAACGATATTCACGCCCCACTCCGCAAACTCATCCTCCGTGATATGGTTGAACGTCGTCGGCACCACCACAATCGGGGTGTGGCTGTCCTTCTCGCGGAACCGCTTGCAAAACTCGTGAATATCCTCACCGTCCTTGTTGCGCGAATGAATCATCACACCATCTGCACCGGCTGCCACGTACGCAAAAGCACGTTCCAACGCGTCCTCCACCGGCTTACCGGCAATCAGACTCTCTATGCGAGCAATGATCATGAAGTCATCCGTGATCTGCGCTTGCTTACCGCTATGGATCTTCGCGCAGAAGCCTTCAATCGTGTCCTGCGTCTGCACAGCGTCCGTGCCAAACAGCGAGTTCTGCTTCAGTCCCACTTTATCCTCGATAATCACAGCCGATATACCCAGACGTTCCAAGGTACGCACCATGAACGGGAAATGCTCCAACTTACCACCGGTATCTCCATCGAAGATTACCGGTTTTGTCGTTACTTCCAGCGCGTCATTCAGGTCGTGCAGACGAGTCGTCAAATCCACCGCTTCGATATCCGGTTTACCCTTGCTCGTCGAGTCTGTCAACGAACTGGCCCACATACCGTCGAACTCCAACTTCATCCCGTTTTTCTGAACGAACGTATGCTCCACGATCAGTCCCGTCAAGCCGCTGTGACTCTCCAAGATCCGCACAATCTTCTTCGCGTTGATGAGCCGACGCAGACGTTTCATTCGAATCTCCGGTGTCGTACCAATTTCTTTGAGTCGCTCATTGAGCATGGATGAAGAGATGCCCTTTGTGTAAGGCACATCAATCACCCGTCCACCCCATTCGGCGATGCAGTCGATGATGTCCTGACGCGTCTTCTGCTGCACACCGGTTTTCCAATCGTCCCCGTGCACCACATAGTCCGGTTTCAACTCTCTGAGGTTCGGACGATAATCCAAAGTTGTCTGCGGCACTACCGCATCCACACCCTTCAGATTGCTCACGATCAGTGCTCTCTGCTCATAATCGAGGTACGGCAGACGCTTATAACTCGCAATCGCCGCATCAGTCAACACTCCCACTGTCACGCGACCCAACTTAGCCGCTTCGTGGATAATATTCAAGTGCCCCGGATGAATAATGTCGGCACTCATTCCTACATATACTCGTTTTGTTTCCATATTCATTATTTTCTCATTCTAATGATTTTAGCTGGATTTCCTCCTACAATCGCATAATCAGGTACATCCTTCGTCACCACCACATCTAGTAATTCCATCTGCTCTTTCGGCACGATTAACGAAGACAAGCACTTGTCTATATATTTCTCGACCTTGTATACAGGAAATAGATAATAACTTTCGCATAATAATAGTTCTATTCATAGATATTTGCGCCACCGCATAAGCGCACAATATATTTGAGGACCAAATAGGTTAATGATTTTTACTCTACGAACATACGTTCTACCTTGATCAGCCATAACAAGCGGAAACACATCCAATCCGCGTAAGCGCGTGATATACGCATTTCGCTCTTTATAAAACTCGCGCGCTATTGTTGTCAACACTCCTGCCACTATACTACTTTGCATATTCCGTAGCCATATGCAATCCGAATATTGATCTATCAATTGCGAATACCTCTTCAACACCGTCATCTGATCTTCTATATTCTTTCGAATCTTTGTCTTATCTCCTTGCGTTTTTGTAATACTTCCTTGTCTTATCAAATAATTATACACTATCGTCGTGGTACTATTCACTCTCTTCGCTCTCAGCATCATCCTCGGCAACCAATCCACATCTTCAAAATGGATTCCCTCCGTAAAAGAATTAATGAATGAGTGAGTCAATGAATTAATGAGAAGGTCGCGGTGAATAATGTACATTACTGCATAACACTCATAACCCATTCGCTCGTTCAAATAAGTTTTGCCATCTACTATATCGCTTCTTTTATCAACCAGATGTGGTTCCTTATATGGTTGAAACACCTCATATTTGCCATCGACAACACGCACGTTCAGGTAATCAAAACGAAGGACATCCAACCGTTCTCTCTCTGCTTGTGCGAGCAATCCTCCCAACACATTCGGTTCAATATAATCATCGCTATCTACAAACATGATGTATTCTCCTCGTGCTACAACAATACCAGTATTCCGCGCTGCCGACAGTCCACCATTCTCTCGATGTATAACCTTAATGGTTGGTGTATGGTGTATGGTGTAGAGTGTAGAGTACTCATCGCAGATGGCACCGCTATTGTCGGTAGAGCCATCATCCACAAGTATTATCTCATATTCGGAGGACGATATGTCTTGATTCAATAGCGAATCAACACATTTCCGCAGATACAACTCAACATTATATATAGGTACTATTATTGATAATTTAATCATATCACTTATTTACCATTTTTCGATACACTTTTTGCAGCATCTTGAATAATTCGCTATCGCTACTCAAATGTTTCTTGATCACATTCCGCATCTGCACCAGCACCTTATCCCGTCTCGCTTTTGAAGCACCGTACCCTTCGATCTTCGCTCCGGTCACATCACCTGCAATACGTATCATCGCTTGTGCTATTTCGAAATACACACGCGTCTGATAGTGGTTCAACCCATCCGTAAAGTCCGCATCGCTTTTCGCGAATTCATCCACGTCAATATACTTGATACGCGGTTCAGTCGTAGCCAATACTTTCACGGCATCGTTCAATGCCTTATGCCGCAATGCTTGTTCGCTGCCGCCATACGTAGCACCTAATATCACGCACAGTGTCGTCTTCTTCGGTAACCATCCGAGACAGTCCTTTAAGAACTGCTCATATTCCTCAGGAGTCGTCAAACCTAACAATTCATATTTGCTCAGGAACTTCTCATCCGACTCCAGATAGTTGTTATAACTATTCATCACTACCCGCACATTCGTTCCTTTCCGACGATATACGTTATAACTACTTTCGAATAGTGAACTTAGGAAAATCAAATCATAATCTCCCGTGAAGAACGTTCCTTTCAGCATAGCCGGATCAATATACGTGCACTCCTCAATCAGCATCTGATTATCGGCATCGCTGTACTCGTGCAGTCCCCTGATATGCACCGAATGATTGTACGTATCTATCACCATTCCTCTGTTATCCACATACGTAAACTCGGACACAATCTTATCCGACGCATGGATATAACTGAGTGAATTGCTCAAATCACATGGTCCCTTGACAAGGATTTTGCAAGAGCCAACATCATTCTTTCGCTCACTCGTTAACTCATTCATTCCTTCATTCGTTAACGTCTGATTGATCCATCCCGGGCAATCCGTCGAGTTAAGTTGAGTTCTCACTTCACCCACAACCTCCAACTTCGGAAATCCCAATTGCGCATACACCCATTGCTCAATCATCTGACCCATCGTGCGGCAAGAGAACACAAAATGCTCTGCTTCCCCATTCCTTATCGAATAGAATCCTACGATGCCATAGTCACCATAGTTATCCGTAACCGACACATAGCCACAGGTCACATCCTTATCAGCAATCAATGCGCGCAACTCCTCTTCCGAAATACGTTTCTTTGTGAAGTTCAACTGATTGCTTCGCAGTATCAAATCATGCAGTCGCTCAATCTGGTTCTTGCAATCCGAATGCATCGTCACGCGGATATTACTCGAATACAAGAACTGCTCATTTGAATCAAACGTCTTTGCCGCTTCCGCCTTCTTTTCCAGCACCTTATATTGCTTCAAGCGCTTATGTGCAGTATCTTTCTTCGGCAATTCCGCCACTTGCGCAATCAACTCCGGTATCACATTCGGTTCTGCTATTTGCAACAACGGCAAATGATGCTTCGCTTCTTGTAAGTTATGCACGTTGTCGTCCAAGAACAACACGTTCTGCGGACGCAGCGCCATGCTGTCTATCATATGTGCTAATCGTGCACCTTTGTTATCCCAGTTGATGGAAACGAACACAAAATGCTCCCGTATCCCCAACTCTTTCAGATGCGCAATCGTCGGTTCCGGCTCGTTCTTCGAACATATCGAATTGATGATACCGGCATCTGTGGAATCCTTCACCAACTGGATATTCGCCTCAATTGCCGTAGCACCACCTTCTGACAATGTCCCTTTCCAGAACGTATCATCCAGATCCCAAACAATCAGTTTTACTGTCTTAATGTCTATCATAATATCAACTTTTACACTTTATACTTTCCATAGTTTCTGACCAGACTGCTCAATCATATCACCCAACTGATCCGATGTAATGAACTCTACATCTGGCCAACGTCTTACAATCTCTTGCAGCAGTTTATTAAACTCGGGTAACGTCCGATCCGTATTCTTGCTATCAATAGAACCGATAAAATTCAACCGGTGAGCACAGATATTCGCTGCCTTGCCCCACTTAAATGCTATCTCTATTCGCTTCAAACAGTCACTATACCAATCGTAATTCTCCTTCGTCGTTGGTTCCCAAAAACAATTTCTAAACGTACGTATCAATCCCGCCTTAGTCTTTGTTCCCTGGAATCCTCGATACGATATCTTCTTCGTCTTATCATCATCCAACGGAATCGTCTGTTGGAAACGGCATTGTATATATTTCACGCCATGCGCCATCAAACAAGGTTCAATCTTAGGACTCCACTCATACGTAGTAGGCGTAAATGATTTGCTGTCAAATCCAAATATGTCTTTAAACATGCGCAACGCATCATCGATAATGACTTCAAACTCCTTGACATCCGCATCTTCGCACGAATTGAAGGCCCCCATATAATACTCATGTATAGACAAATCCACCAACGAAGTTAATCCCCACGTCCCTAAATCAAATGCAGTGCGGGTTACTTTATCGCCATTACGCAGCGTTTGCAACCATTTCTTTACATATAGATGCTCTCGTCCATGGCTCTGCGGATGGAATACTCCGGCAGCCATGCCTTCTTTCCACATCTCGAATGCATCTGCATGTGCTGCATCACGTTTCAGAGTCTCCGTAAATGGCTCGAAGTAGTATTGCGTAAAATCACTTTCCCGTATCTTGTCAAATACCGGATTCGCCGACAATGTATTAGCGGTTATCACAGCCGAATGACCATTCTTATCCTTCACCGATTGCAGTACTTCGAATAGGTTCTCCAAGTCATGCTTCGTAGCAAGATTATCATACCGGCAATACGGATCTCTATCAACTCGAATGCCTCGACGCAGGAATTCCTCATATACCTCTCTCGAAGGCATACGTATCGTTCCCCAGTCGTCGGACTCTATCACCACCAAGTGTTGCTTCGTCCGCCATCCGAACATGTTATATAGTTCTTTTCGCGTTAGCATGAATAATGTTTAACGAATTAAGGAGTTAATGAGTTAAAGATAATTTTATAATGATTAACGAATTAACGTTTAATGAGTTAATGATACCTTCTGTCAATAATTCTTTCATGCTTTAATTCCTTCATTTAGGAGTTTGCGACGCAAACCGGAAAGCAGTGCGGCAATTGCTCTGACATGCTTTTCAACGTTTTCTACAGCCTCTTTAGATACATATCCTAAGTCATGAGCGATGTCGATTTGGCAGTTAACCTCCATCAGCGAGCCAAATGCCATTTCAAAGAAATGCGCTTGATCTTTAGATGAGGTCCTGCCACTGCCTTCTGCAATATTTGATGGTACTGAGATTACTGCTCTACGCAGTTGGTCACATAGTGCGTATTGTTCCTCGCGCGGGAACTTCTTTAATAATGCGTACACCATTATTACAAGAGCCTTTGACTCCTTGTACGCATCCAGATTTTTATATTCGTACTTCTTTTCCATAACAATAATGAATTAATGAGTTAATGTTTAATGAATTAATGAGTTATTCTCTTATCCGTGCTTATTCTTTAAGTCATTCATGCATTCACGCATTAACTCATTACCTCAAAATACCCCACTTTTCGAATTTAAACAATACGCGTTCTAAAAAGTACACCAGTCCCCATAGGTGGTGCCTTTTGAGTCGCTGGTATTGACGAATCGGGAATGCATAAGCATCATAGTCTTTCAACACCGCTGTCGGTAACACCTGCTCCAAATACGCCCTACGCTCCGCCAATCTCCGCTCATTCTGCGTATTACTTATCCCGCTCATATCAAATAGCACCACGTCAATATCCACATACCATGGCTGTACACCACTCAATGCGACCATATCCAGATATAACTTCCAATCCGCACATATCTTCATCTTCTCATCGAAATACCCGAATTTCTCAAACAACTCTCTCCGCACAAATGCAGCATCATGTGGCACCGTCCCACTATAGAACGTCAGCATACTCACATCCATTGGCTGTGGCTCTACACAGTATACTTTACACTGTACACCATCCCTTTTCTTCTTTCCTCCCGGATATACATGAATAATATTGCCAAGGAGAATGGGGACATTCTCGGTAACGTTTAAAGAATTAATGTTTAATGAGTTAATGGCAAATATCATGCGTTCCACCACATCCGGAGCCGCAGCGCAATCACCCGAGTTAAGAATCCATACATAATCTCCCGTCGCTTTGCGTAATCCTTTATTCTTATCCTCGACAAGCTCGGAACGATTAAGGGCATTAACAACGCGACGCCCCTGAGCTATTTCAATGCCCTTGTTCATCCCATTATAGATGCCTTTATCCGGCTCACTAACCCAAATTACAGGATGCGTAGATGTACAAGCATATTCTTTGATGATATCAACTGATTCATCATTGGACCCACCGTCAACAATCACGTGTTCGATGTCGCGATACGTCTGTGCTGCAACTGACTCTAATGTCCGATGCAGTCCTTCCGCATTATTATAGTTGATTGTAACTATACTCAGTTTCATACGCTATACTCTTTACAAAAATCTCTTCAGCCACCTCTTAATCGCACGTTTATATGTTTTGGGACGAAAAGCACGTGCTAATGGATGCGTGGCATAATAGTGTTCCTTTTCGCATATTGCTTTCTCCTTTTGATAATTAGCAATAGACCTATCAAACGAATCAGCATACTCTCCGGTATAATAGTCTTTCATATTCGAGAGAAGGTAGATCAAACCATCATACAACTTCACACCATTAAACGTTGCCGAGATTCCTTGACCGAAACAACGATATACAGCCATCACATCGCTCATATAATAGAATTTCCCCTCTTTCGCTAAAAGCAGTTCATTTAGATAATCACCATTAACCACTTTATACCCCCACTCCGGACATTGGAGGTGTAAGTTTCGATATAATAAAGTCTGCGTAGAGATAAACCATTTGCGTTCGATGATATCCTCTGTGGTCGGAAAGCGATTCTCATAAAGAGAGTTAAACAACCTCTTGGAACTGCCATAGTCTATCACCGCATTATGGAAACATGCCACGTAATCTAGATGACTTTCCAAGAAATCCACCTGCTTCTGCAACTTATACGGATCCGTCCAATAATCATCCCCCTCACATGATGCAATGTACTTCGCACGTGTTGCGAGAATAGCATCTTTCATTATTCGTTCTAATGAGCCATCGTGCTTACTCCATTGGTTCTCGGTCTCATAGATAGGCATAATAATATCAGCATATTTCTCTGCATATTCACGAAGAATCGTCGTAGTCTTATCTATTGAACAATCATCATGCACAATCGCAACGAATCGAAAGTTCGTCTTCTGCATCACAAACCCTTCCAAGCAATCACGGATGTAGTTTTCGTGATTGTACGTGATACAACTTATCACAACCAGTATCGGTTCTTCTTGCTTCATATCACATCATTTATAAAATTCAACGCCTCTATTATCTTTTCCTTCAACACGGTTTGATCCACTTCGAACTCTCCTACTGTAGACAACAACGTAAAGTTAATCTCACTCGCCGAAGCATTCTTCTTATCATTCCGCATTAGTTCTATCATCCGATCGAAATGGGATTCGCGTATCCGAAAACGACCATAGAACAGGCTCATACAATCTGCAAGATTATCCACAACATTTTTGTTAAGTCCTTTAATCTGTGCACTCAACCATGCCTCTGCAACCAATCCCACCATCACAGCATAGCCATGCCGCAATGGTTTGTGTTCCTCAAAACTCAGTTCCTCAACCGCATGTCCTATCGTGTGCCCAAGGTTCAAGCACTTGCGCAAACCTTTCTCCGTCGGATCCAACTCAACTACATGTTGTTTCACGGCTATCGAATCATTAATCATCCGCTCTACAACAGACATCTGCTCATCTGTAGCCTCATTCTGTTTCAATAACAAGGGCAGATTCGCAAACGCCTCATTCAGAGCTTCCTCACCTGACAACAACGCATGTTTAATCAGTTCCGCATACCCGGATAGCATCTCTTCTCGTGGCAAAGTCTTTAAAAACTCCGGCACAATCCATACATCCTTTGGCGCATAGAATGTACCTATCTCATTCTTCAGTCCGTCAAAGTCAAATCCGGTCTTTCCACCATGTCCGGCATCCACCATAGAAAGCAGGGTTGTCGGCACGTTGATGTAATTAATTCCACGCCGATACGTAGATGCCACAAATCCTCCCATATCCGTTACAACGCCACCTCCAAGATTGATCAGCAGCGCCTTACGAGTTGCCTTTTGTTCCACGAGCGCATGCCACAATGGAAGTATCGTTTCTATCGACTTATGCTCCTCTCCAGCCGGTATCTCCAATACATTTTCTTCACGCACGTGTAGCGCGTACCTATTATATAATAGGTCTCGCAGATGCGGAAGGCACAACTCTCGCGTGTTGCTATCGACTAAGATGAATATTTGTTCTTCTGCGTACTGGTTCATCGTCCACATCATCGTTTAAGCCCTAACTTAAATCGTTTCTCGCGCGATATTTTCATAAATAAATTTTTAATGAAATAATCACATTTCTTGTATGGTTTTAACCTTGATCTGTCTTCCACCATAAATGTATCAGCTAACAGCCATGGTGTTAATCGGTACATGGCGTTTGTATGTAGATTAAGAATGAAATCCGGCATCCACAATCTACGCTGTATACATTTCCGCACCTCACATGTCATTTCCTGTTGTTTTAATAAGATATCTACATTTCTGGATGCATTATTAAACACTCGATAATTAAACGTAGGGATATTATTTACAACGGAACCATAATAATAGGTATATTTTGCTTGAAAAGCATTATCTGCCGGGGGATAAAAATCTCTATCATATCCTCCTATTTCGATGGCTGCTTCTCTATTATACAAACATCCGACTCCGAACCCTATAGGTGCCACAAAATGATCAAACATTGTATAACGATAATGATCCTTCTCTATTAGTAGGCCTTTATCATGAGGGTATTCATATTTGCGTATGTAATTATCATTCTCATCAATCATATTGTATTTGCTAAAAATACAATCCTTCTCACCTATTTGCTTTTGCAAATCAATCAATCGTTGCAATGCTCCCGGAAGTAAGATATCATCATCATGACAGTATGTATAGTATTTTCCTCTTGACAACCATATTCCCCTATTCCAATTATCAAATACTCCTATATTCTCCTCATTGCGATAATACATAATATTTTTCGCACTAGTAGCCTCAACAATATCCTGGCTCTCTGTTCTTTCACCATCGGCTTTATTATCCACCACAACAATCTCAAAAGGGAAATCACATTGTTGATTTAACACGGAAGCTAATGACGCGGGAAATGTATCCGGACGATTATACACCGGCATAATAACTGATACTAACGGATCAGGGCAATCATCAGGATTACCATAAAGTAAATGCGATAAAATATTCTCGCGTTCCTTGAAATGATCTGTTTTATCAAAAATGTCTTTCATTATAATATATTATCAAAATAATTACTCTATTGGATTGTTTTAGCAGCAATTATATCCACTCATCAAACTTTGATCACTCCACAGATACTCCCATTCTCCGAACCTACCGATTGTCTTTAATCCCAATGAATCGAGCCAATCACGTACAATTTTTCTCGCTCTGTAGACAGGCTCAGTAAATGTCACATTAGCATATTTCTCGTATCCGATATGCGTAAATAAAATATCATCTTGTTTGATAATTCCTAATTCTATCAATTTTCCTACTGTGCCATCATACAACTCCTTCTGTGAATATTCATTCTCATTGCAATATACTTCCATTTGCAAACTACTGCAACCTTCCGGCACATTATCTGGACTCTTTAAAGAAGGGGAATATACTCGCGATGCTAAAATGTCTTCATCATATATGTACCACCATAGATAAGGAGGGATGTTTTTTGTCTTTAGAGCGATTGACACATGATATCCCGAAGTGTATTCTAACAACGATATAGATTCGTGTATCTCCGAAGGCATCTCTTCCATCAAATCAACATACTCCGGCAAGGGTATGCTTGAATATATGTGATTATATTGAATAATCTCCCCATTAGCGAAATATACACACTTATTTACAGGATCTATCTTGACTACTTTATATGAGTATAGTATATCCACGCTATCAACGATACTTTTAACAAATGTTTTATATCCTCCACTTTTAGGATATCTCATATTTCCCACGTAATATGATATCTCTTTCGGTGGGTTATTACTTCCCTCTATCACTTCGTCGATTGATGGCTGGTATATTCGCTTACCAATCCACTCAGTTCTTAATTCACGTGCTTCATGACGCCAATATTTCCTTGTATATACCATAGGAAAATGTTCTGCAAAATAATCACCGAATGAGGCACGTAACCACTCCTCATAATTATCCGGACTAACATTCGCAACATCTGGACGCCTTTCAAAATCCCTTATAATAATATCTTTTTCCTCTTGATCTAATGGATATAAATTATTCTGCACAGGGTGCTTAATCCAATTCCGTTTATATATATTATATGGATTAGGGTTGTGGCGTATCACGTCATCTCCGCATGATGCTTGATAAATCTTATTTACCTGTTCATTATTAGTACATGCTAAATGGATAAAACGATCAAAGCGAAAACCATTAATTTCAAAATTTCCACTAAGTCCACCGTATGATTCTTCTTGTTCTACTACAAGAACTTTTTGTCCTAATTCACGCAGCTTATATGCGGCTCCCAAGCCTGCAAAACCTGCTCCTAATATAAGATTTTCAATATGTATCATTATCGCCGTTTATAGAGATAAACCTCCGTCTATTGTTACAATATCCCCTGTGATATATGCAGCATCGTCAGATACCAAGAAGTTGGCTAATGCTGCTACATCTTCCGGTTTCCCGGCTTTACGCAATGGAACACGTGAAGCTATTGCTTCTTCATTAAAAGTATTATACAATGGCGTATTAATGAATCCAGGAGAAATCGCATTCACCCTTATAGCCGGAGCCATGCGCTTCGCCAGCACCTTTGTTATCTTAATCACTGCGGATTTAGATGCAGCATAAACATATGAGCCTAAACCGAGTGTATTATCAAACAACCCGGACACACTGGCATTATTCAATATCACTCCACCTTCAGAGATTAAAGGCGACATATATCGAATCGTCATCAATACGCTATCCACATTGGTATTGAATACCTCATCTATATCTTTCCGTTCCAATTGTTCTATCTGCGGTTGTACAGGGAAGATACCGGCATTATTTACCAGGATATCAATATGATCGTATTTCTGCTTGATATACTCTGCATCCGCAGCCAACGATTCATCTGATGCGATATCCATCTTGATGAACTCAGCCTTTCCTCCCATCTCATCTATCTTGGCTTCTACTTTCCTGCCTCGCTCTTCGCTTCTTCCTGCGACAAGTACAATAGCACCGGCTTGTGCGAAACGAATTGCACATGCCTCTCCTATTCCTGATGTAGCACCAGTGATTAACGCAATCTTTCCTTTTAGGTCATTCATATCACAATGTATTTAACTTATTATACAATGATTCTTCCAACATCGGCATCATCTCCTGCGTCTTATTCCCTATCGGCAAATACGGACGCAACGAAATATCCGAATCTACATTCATCTCCACCAACACCGGATGCTCTAACTGAGAAGCCGCTTCGGCTAAGTTATTGCTATAGTTCAGTCCATACGCCTCTGCCAATTCCCCCAAATCAGGAGCCGCAAAACCACTCTCCTTTGTCGCATGGAGATAACTCTCATATTTAGTTTTTTCCTTATCACGAATCATGCCGGATACATGGTTATTAATCACCACCACTATTATCGGCAATTCGTTCTGCGCGAGCATCAGCAATTCTTGTGAGTTCAATTGAAATCCTTGATCTCCCATGAAGCAAATAACCGGCTTCCGTGTCGCATAGTAAGCACCTATCGCTTTGGGAAGCGCATTACCCATCGTGGCAAAGTTCTTCGAGTATAGCACTTTTCCTGTATGTCCGGCATAAGCACATGCACGTGACACCCAGAACTCATTATTTCCCACATCATTGATGACGGATGTTCCTTCCGGCAATGCATTCAGTAACTGCGCTATCTCAGTCGGTACTCCATCCATATCTGTTTCATTCAACTCATCGCGCAATGTATCACATACCTTCAACCAATCGCCATGTTCCGCTTCGTCCCAATCATATTTATTCAATGCTTCCAGCGCATCCTTTAAATCTGCTCGGACATTCATGGCATTCGGTATATCGCGACCAAATTCTGCTTCATCCACATCAAACCGAACGAATTTAGCTTGTTGAGGCAGATGTCCGTAACTCTTGGAGTTCAACGGGAAATTCAAACGGTTTCCCAACGAAATAATCAAATCGGTCTTCGATAAGATAAAGTTCGCATGCCGCAAGCCAAAACATCCGATATAACCATAATATAAACTATTTTTCGCTATCGTATGATGTGCATAGCGGCTGGATAGTACCGGTATCTGCCATTTATCTACCAAAGCATTCAGTTCTGCCGACAGATCCGTCTGATTGATACCATCTCCGATCAATACAATAGGACGTTTGCTTGCATGGAGTGCTGATTCGATAGACGCTATATCTTCTTCCGAAACTCGACTAGTTGATGCGCTCTTCGTCTCTACACTCATCTCCGGCACCTCTGCATTCCACAACTTCGATGCAATATCCAAGAATACCGGTCCACGTCTGCCTTCTAATGCCATATCACATGCCTCGTGAATACCTAAGACCAATTCTTCCACCGTATCCACTCGCTTCGCATACTTGGTTATTCCGGCAACCATCTGACAGGTGTCAATCTCCTGATTCACCTGAATACGCATATCCGATGAGGGTGCAGCTGCCGTATGTGCTGTAATAAATAGCACCGGAATCGAATCCGCATACGCATCCGCAATACTTGTTACCAGATTAGTAAAGCCTGGCCCACGTGTTCCGTATGCTACACCTAATCTTCCACTCGCTTGTGCATAACCGCAAGCCGCAAATCCTGCTCCTTGCTCATGATAGCACAAATGCGGTGTGATCTCTGGTGTGCGTCGCTGCATTGCATACAGCAGATCCAATAACACTGCACCCGGAATACCAAATGCATCCGTCGTGCCATGCTGTACCAACACATCTACTATGTAATCACATGCTTTCATTGCATCTTTATCGATTCGTGATGTATTTCTCGCCTAATTCAGCATCGAACTTAATACCTACCCCTTTGTTCCGCATATCTTCGAATACCTTTGCGATAAAAGTATAATTATATCCTTTCTTTACAAAGAAATTCACGAAACTCGGATTGCGTCCGTACATGGCCGACAGCATATACGGCATCGAATAACCCCATGGTGCATCTTTCCATGGCAACATGTCTGCTGCCTCTACGATGCTTTCCATCTTGTAATCCGCACCTTCGTCATTCAGATACTTGCAAACCAACTCCAGCGGCAGATTTCCGGCACCGCGTCCCATACCCAGCACAGAAGCATCCACCATAATGGCATGTTTCCATTCATGCTCTATGAATGCCACCGTATTCGTATAGGCTTGTTGCAAATTGTTATGCGCATGATAGCCAATCACAATATCCTCATCCAACAACTCGTCAGCTATCTTCACATACCGCAATACCTGTTCTTTATTCATCACACCAAAACTATCCACCACATACAGCGCTGCCGGATGAATCTCGTTATATTGCTTCACAAAATCTGCAAACTCTGCATCCGTATATTCATCGGTTCGCGTAGCTTGCACACCTACTTCATAACCTTTCTCTTTCAGTGCTCGACAGTATGCCAAACCCTCATTGATCATACGTTTCCATATCATCACACGGATCATAGCCACATTTGTCTCAGAGCGATTCGGAAGCATATCCAAAGGATAATCATACCCCAACTCAACCATCACGACTTGCTTCGCGTTAGTTTTTGGGAATAACTCATCTACCTGCTGGATGTGTTCAAACACCATCCTTCCGTCTTGATGTTTCTCGTTTCGCAAGAAGCCGACTTCCACATATTCGCATCCGGCTTGATCAATAGCAGATACAATATTCTTGGATGTCTCATCTCCGAAACACCAATCATTTACGTACCCACCATCACGCAGTGTACAATCTAATATCTTGATATCTTTTGTCATTTCTTGCAAAATTCACGAATTGATTTTATCATCCAATTCAGCATTTCCGGCTTCATTCCCGGATAAACGCCAATCCAGAATCCGTTGTTCATCACGAAATCGGTGTTCTTCAGTTCACCCACCACGCGATAACCTTCGCCACTCTTCCGCATCTCATCAAATGCCGGATGCCTCAACAAGTTACCAGCAAACAAGTTCCGCGTCTGGATCTTACGGCTCTCCAAGAATCCCGTCAACTCATTGCGCGTGAACCCTGCCTCCGGACACACCGCAATCAGGAACCCAAACCAACTCGGATTACTTCCCTCCTCCGGCTCCGGCATCATCAACTGCGGCAGATCTTTCAATCCGTCATACAGCGTCTGCCAGTTCTTCCGACGTGCCTCCACAATCCGATCCAACTTCTCCAACTGCGCACAACCGATTGCCGCTTGCATATCAGTGATCTTCAAATTGAACCCGAAATGGCTGTACACGTACTTATGGTCGTACCCTTCCGGCAGCTCACCGAACTTACCCGTGAACCGCATCTTGCACGTGTTATCCACGCCACCAACGCACCAACAGTCGCGTCCCCAGTCGCGGAACGAACGCACAATCTTATCCAGCAGCGGATCATCGGTATAGACAGCGCCACCCTCACCCATCGTCATGTGATGCGGTGGATAGAAACTGCTCGTACCGATATGCCCCCACGTACCTGTTTTCTTCGTCACACCGTCAATCGTGTACTCCGAGCCCAACGCGTCGCAGTTATCTTCAATCAGCCATAAGTTATGCTTCTCGCAGAATGCCTTCACTGCCTTCAGGTTGAACGGATTGCCTAACGAATGAGCCAACATCACAGCCTTCACTTTCGGACTATACGCAGCCTCCAGTTGGCTCTCGTCGATATCGAACGTACTCGTTTTCACATCCACGAATACCGGCACTGCTCCGAACTGAATGATCGGATTCACCGTTGTCGGAAATCCCGCTGCTACCGTGATTACCTCATCCCCGCGTTTGATAGCACGTTCACCGAGTTTCGGAGAAGTCAACGCATAGAACGCCAATAAGTTCGCACTACTTCCCGAATTCGTCACCGCGCAGTATTTCACGCCTAACCACTTCGCCAAACGTGTCTCGAACTTATGTGCCCACGGACCGGCTGTTAACCAAAAGTCCAACGATGAATCCACGAGATTCACCAACTCCTCATCGTCGAAGTACCTTCCACCGTAGTTCACAAACGTCTTCCCTTCTTCAAACTCCGGCTTCACTTCATGCACCTCATGATAGTACTCACGAGTTAGGTCTAATATTTGTTGTTTTAATTCTTCTTTACGTGTCATATCGCAATCTAAAATCTAAATTCTAAAATCTAAAATCCACAAAATGAGTTTATCTCCTCTACACAGAGTGAGTAAACATCCTCATTTTGGTATCGTTTATACCAATCCGCAGTTAAAGCAATAGCCTCAGCCGTACTCAATCTCGGTTGCCATCCCAATCTGGTTTGCGCTTTCGTGATATCCAGCATCAGCAGATTCGCCTCATGCGGTGCATTCGGATCTGTCTGATCGAGTAACTCTCCTCGTCCCATCTCCTTCGTTAACATCGTCGCCACATCCCATACCGGCACCACAGCATCCATTTTCGGACCAAAGTTCCATCCCTCGCAATACTCCGTCGGATTCTCCCACATCTTCATCGCCAACAGTAAATACCCGCTCAACGGCTCCAGCACATGCTGCCATGGACGCACCGCATGACGATTCCTAATCTTTATCGGCTCATTGGCTTCAATCGCACGGATGCTATCCGGAATAATTCGATCCTTTGCCCAGTCTCCACCACCAATCACGTTTCCGGCTCTCACACTCGCGATTGCCTTGCCATGTTTCGCATACTGCTCCGGATTCATGAAACTCCGTTTCCAACTGCTGATAGCGATCTCACACGCACCCTTGCTGCTGCTATACGGATCATAACCACCCATCGGCTCATCTTCCCTGTACGCATGGTTCGTCTCGCGGTTCTCGTAGCACTTATCCGTCGTAATCATCAATGCTACTTTCGCACTCTCGCAATGCCGAAACGCTTCCATCACGTTAATCGTCCCCATCACGTTCGTCTGCCATGTATCCACCGGCTCATCGTAACTCAACCGCACCAACGGCTGCGCTGCCAAGTGGAACACTATCTCCGGCTGATACTCGTCAAATATCCGCCGCATCGCAGCCGCATCTCGGATGTCTGCTCTTAAATCAGCTTTGATTTTCTTGCCGATTCCAGAAAGTACGAAGTTATCTTTCTCAGTCTGCGGTTCTAATGCCACACCAATCACCTCTGCCCCCATTTCATGCAGCCAGATACTCAACCAAGATCCCTTGAAACCGGTGTGCCCGGTTACCAGTACGCGTTTGCCTTTATAGAATTCACTTACCATATTTTGCTCTTTATGCAGCATATTCATACACGAATAGGTACTTTATCCTCTGGGGGGGGTATTCGCAACCCACGGAGTATTTCCGCTTGCCCATAATTTCTCTAACATATCCTTCTCTCTTGCATTATCCATACATTGCCAGAATCCTTCGTGCACGAACGACATCAGTTCTCCCTGCTCTACCAGTGTCTCCAGCGGCTCACGCTCAAAAACAGTCTCATCGCCTTTGATTAAATCAAACACACTCGGCTCTAACACCATGTATCCGGCATTGATAGGAGCTCCATCACCGATGTTCTTCTCGCGGAACGACTTCACTGCATTATCGCCACCGATATTCAGGATGCCCTTATCTTGCTTCAACTTCACTGCAGTAAGCGTAGCCTTCTTGCCATGACTCCTGTGAAATTCCAGCAATTTGTTTATATCCACATCGCACACACCATCACCATACGTCATGAAGAACGGTTCATTGCCTACGTACTTCTGAATCCGCTTGATTCGTCCACCGGTCATGGTATTCAGTCCCGTGTCGACTACTGTCACTTTCCACGGCTCTGCATGGTTCTGATGAATAGTGATCTCGTTCTTCCCGTGCGTGTAGTCAAACGTCACATCGCTGGTCTGCAAGAAATAATTCGCAAACCACTGCTTGATGTACTCTTGCTTGTACCCCGCACAGATTATAAACTCCGTATGTCCATAGGCTGCATACTCTTTCATGATGTGCCACAGAATAGGCATTCCACCTATCTCTATCATCGGCTTCGGACGGAAGATACTCTCTTCACTAATCCTAGACCCGAATCCACCGGCTAATAATACTACTTTCATCGTACTATATCGTTTACGATTTCGTTAATCAATTTCTCAGTTTTCTCCCACCCCAGACATGCATCCGTCAACGACTGTCCGAACACCTTTCCGGGTACATTCTGTCGTCCATCTTGGATATAACTCTCAATCATCAAACCCTTAATCATCCTACCCAACTTATCGTTATACTGCCGCGACTGCATCACTTCCTTTGCAATACGGATTTGTTCCTCATATTGCTTATTCGAGTTATGGTGGTTGCAATCCACAATCACTGCCATATTGTACAATCCGCGTGCTTCATAGTTGGTATACAAATGAAGCAACGTCTCATAATGGTAGTTCGGTTGCGATTGGCCATCCTTATCCAAATAACCGCGCAAGATAGCATGGGCATACATATTGCCTTCTGACGACACCTCACTACCATTATAGATAAAGTGATGCGGATGCTGTGCCGATTGAATAGAGTTAAGCATCACGTGGATGTCTCCGTTCATCGGATTCTTCATCGCTACCGGTATATCCAAACCGCTGGCAACCAATCGGTGTTGCTGGTTCTCAACCGAACGTGCTCCCACTACGGTATAAGCTAACAAGTCCTGAAAATACTCCATCAGCTCCGGATACAGCATCTCATCTGCGGAGAACAATCCGGTCTCTTTAGCTACCGATAAGTGCAAGTCACGCACAGCACTCAGTCCCTTCACGATGTTCTCCTCTTCCGTCAAGATCGGTTGATGCAGCATACCTTTATAACCATCACCGGTCGTACGCGGTTTGCAGGTATAGACACGTGGTATGATTATCGCATACTCTTTCACTTGCTCCTGCAACTTAGCCAGACGCGACACATACTCTATTGTAGCCGCTTTGTTGTCTGCCGAACAAGGTCCGACTAACAGCAGCAACTTATGCGATGCACCGGAAAGCACCTTGCAAATCTCTTTGCGTTGAGCATCTCGAGCCGCAGCCAATTCTGCCGGCAACGGCATCTGAGCCTTCAACTCCTCAACGGATGGTATCTTATCAATAATCTTCATGGTCTAAATCAATTTTGCGTCCCAACTCAGCCGACAAATAAGCCAGATAAATCATCCGAATCGTCTCGTAAGCCAAGTCAAATCCCGATTGCGGCTCATGATCATAGTAGATCGAGTGCATGAAGTCACGCATCTCATCCGCATAACCTCGCATAATCTCATCCTCCAAGAACGGGTTATTCCATCCGGTCTTCGATGGTAACATCTCCGACAAATATACATCATCCAGTCTATCCTCGTCCAAGAAATAAGTCTGCATCATATTCGACATCGTGAGGTTGCAGTTGATAGCCGTATCGTTGCAATACAACTCTACATAATTCTTGCTACCACCCAACAATGTATCCGTAGCCAATACCACAGCACGTGAATCATCGGAGAACGTCAGTATCACCGACCCCATATCTTCCACATCATTCGGACGTGCTGCAATATGACGATGATCATACTCCGACAATGACGGAGTGATGCGTCCCATATCTGCCATCACGCTCTTCACGTGAATTTCTTTGCCAAGCGCCTTTGCCTCCTGTTGTTTCAACCACAAGATAGCTGCCAGCGGATGCGATCCAGTGCGAATAAACGTACCACCTCCGGTCTTTGCCCATTCTCCAGCTACAGCCGAACTGGATCCTTTTAGACTCTCCTCGCCTTTGGCATACAAGATTCGTGAACGTTTGGTCGTGATGATCTCTGCAGCCTTACGAATTGCCGGTGCATACACAAAGTTCTCCGCATAAAGGAACTTCCGATCCGTCTGCTCAATAATCGCCTTCAACTCCTTGATGGATTCCAGCAACGAAGCATACATCTTCTCCTTTGACACATGAATACCGATAGGCTCTTTGTCACCAGGCTCACCGAAATATCCGGTAAGCGGTTTCTCACAAATCACATGCTTTCCGGCAAGCAGCGCGCGTTTCACCATGTCTGCATGCAGGTACGGAGGTGTACAAATATCGATTACATCTATCTCATCGTCATTGAGCAGATCATTGAAATCTATTGATGCGTACTCAAAACCGTAACGCTCTTTTGCCATATTCACTTGCTCCGAACGACGCGCAATGATGCGCTTCAAGCGATACGGAATACCGCTGAATCGTTTCAGAGCCTCCAAATGCAGTTCCGTAGCTCGTCCGGCTCCTGCCATGCCTATACAAATCTCTTTCTTCATATGCCTACCTTTATTAGCGAGTTGTCATAATTTTTAATCAGTATATCCTTCATGGTCTCCATATCCGGAAAATCAAAGAACAAAAATCCTGCAACTTGTTTTCTGTAATCCTCTATCTTATCTCCTTCATGCATCAACATATACTGCGATGCGAGATACGGTTTATAACTCTCCGGAATAGTGATGCTTTCTATTTTTCCGTTCTCGGTTGCCATTAGCGACTTGTATGCACAAAAACCGTTAGGTTGGGCATCCACTGGGAACTCATCCAGCGACAATCCACAGCATGCTCTGGTCTCCCAATACTCCCAATCAATCCTTGTCTGCTCATTACCCGGCACATGATACATATTGCCCAAGATGCGACGCATCACTTCCAAGATCTGCGGTTGCTTACCATCGTAGATATATTGCAAGTGGAAGATACCGTCGCACAAGTTCAAAGTCTTGGCAATATATTCTATTTGCTCAATCAACACATCCTTCACTTGCTCATAGTTATCAGCAGGATATGTATCTATCTCTACACGATACGGATTGATAAACGAGTATTCATTATTCGAGCAAACAGCCACCACTTTCTGATTTTTCAAGAACGTACAGAACCCGTGCTGTGTCCCCCTAATAAACGGCTCTATCACGATACGCTTATTGCGAGATTTCTCAAAAGCGAACTTCACGGCATCCACAGCCTCCCCCATATTCTCGGCTTTTGATATACCGTTTCCGGCACTCAGATCTGTTGGTTTAATAATAATCGGATATTTTGCCTCTTGCACGTATTTCAATGCCGCATCTACATCCGTAAATCCTTCCGCTATAGGCGATATGAGTTTATGCTCCTTTGCAAATTGTTTGAACTTATCTTTGTTATGCAGCAGCAAGGTCGTCTCCATACTATCATACCCCGGCAAACCCAACTGCTCAGCCACGTACGTAGCTGTATATACCCCGAAATCATTACAGCATTGCACCACTGCATCTATCTTCTCGTCTCTCGCTATCTGTAATATCAACTCCTTATCCGAATAATCAGCCTTGATATACTTATCGCACAAATGCTCTCCGGGTTGATTCTCTATACTACCCGTCACAACAATATAATATCCCAACTCACACAATGCACGAATCGTCCCCAAGTCATTATGCGACGCACAAAGTAATAATGCTCTCTTCATCTCACTCATTAATTCATCTATCATCTATTAATTATGACATCGAGAATTCGTCTCACATCTTCCTCCGTTAATTCATGATGCATAGGCAAACAAATTACTTGATCTGCAATCTTTGTTGCCATCGGTAAGTTTGCTGCATTGGCACTCGGATAATCGCGATACGGATCAAACGCAGTTATCAACGGATAGAAATACCGACGACCATATACGTTCTCCGCTTTCATCTTCTCATACAACTCATCTCGCGTCATGCCATACTGCTCTGCATCTACGAAGATCGGGAAGTAACTGTAGTTATGCCTAACCCCCGGCATATCTTTGAAGAACCGAATACCCTTCACATTCCTCAATGCATCTCGATATGCATTTGCAACTTTCTGACGTGCCTCTATTGCAGCATCTACTTGTTTCAAGTTCAGCAGTCCATATGCAGCACGTACTTCATCCATCTTACCATTGATACCCGGAGCCTCTACTGTCACCTCTCCTCGGAAACCGAAGTTCTTCAGGTTATCTATCTGGTGCTTCATCTCTGCGCTATGGCATACCAGCGCACCACCTTCGATGGTGTTATATACCTTCGTAGCATGAAAACTCAGTGTACTAATATCTCCGGCATTCAATATCGACTCGCCATTTACATTTACGCCAAATGCATGCGCAGCATCGTAGATTACTTTCAATCCATGCTTCTTCGCGATAGCATCTATCTCCTTCGTCTTGCATGGCTTACCATAGCAGTGCACCGGCATGATGGCCACCGTGTTCTCCGTAATAGCCGCTTCAATCTTTGCCGGATCCATTCCGCATGTCTCTTCCTCAATATCTACAAACACCGGTGTCAATTGGTTCCACCATATGCTATGCGTCGTAGCTACGAAGGAATACGGAGTGGTTATCACCTCGCCTTTCGTCAATCCCAATGCTTGTAAAGCAGTTATCAACGGAAGTGTACCATTAGTAAACAGAGAGATATACTCCACTCCCAGATATTCAGCCAAAGCTTTCTCTAACTGCTGATGAAACGAACCATTGTTGGTAATCCACTTGCTATCCCATATCTGTTGCAGGTACTGGTTGAACTCCTGCAAATCCGGCAAAAGCGGAGAAGTTACTAAAATTTTATCTTTATCATTATCATTTATCATATACGTACATGCGTGCACCTATGCGCACATAAAATCCGCCGCAAAGGTACAAAAAAAAAATGACATATACAAATGTATATGCCAAATTTTGCAATAATTTTAATTTTTGTAGTCGTTTTCTTATATTTATACTACATTTACACGAAGAAATGCAGAGAATATTAATCTTTATGCTCATTTTTAAAACGTAGTTCTAAACGCGCAGCGTTTAAATGATAACTCATCTATATCTCCCAAAATAATTACTCCGTATTATCCTATCCGACAACGTAAACGCTTCATCCTCGGTTATTCGTCTCGGCTGCTTTGTTTGTAAATCTCTTCCGAGCCCCCGCCAAAAGTACGCCCCCCCATTCGCACCGAGCACTGTCGGAAATATATCCATTTGATAGCATTCTTCATCTATTTGGACATTTCCTTCAATCTGTGGTGAATACATGATAAGCGGACAATAATTCTCCCCCGATGCAATTGACAAATCTTGCTCCGCGGCATACTCGGCAAACTCCGCCAACATAGCCGATTTGAATATGGTATGATCTCCGGTGATAACAATTGTCGATTGAGACAACTGCCGGTCAGTCATCACCTCATCCATAAATGCTCCTATACACGAGTCTGTATAATTCAGGCACTGCATATACTTATTTAACATCGAAGGTGCGTGTGTCTGCACTTTGTTATTTCGAACCCTGTTAAATGGAGAGTGTGTTGACACCGTAATGGCCATTACGCATGTAGGTCCATCTGCTTCTTTTAAATATTCCATTGTTTTCTGTAATACGTGCTCGTCTTGCCATTCCTCTCCTTGCGGTTCTATAATCTCCTGATATCCATATCGCACCGACATCGTATCTTGATTCCATATATTAGGCCAAGGATTTACTATCGCCGCATTATCATACCGATGAGCTATATTCGGATAGGTGATATCTCCGTAATGCATACAAGCTACCCCATTCTCTAACGGCAACAAACCCGTATTGATTATCATCTGTCCGTCTCCGGAATTACCTCCCCTCGTCTGATCTTTTATCTTGCTGCAATAGAGTACGTGATTATGCTTGCTCAATGCGCGCAAATTAGGTGCTACATCGTGCCCTTCTATAGGATGATGCAAAGGCCAATCTTCCAAACTCTCGACTACGATGATTATCAAATGACTATTCGGCTTTTCACAAGCCATATCCTCATGAATAAGGGATCCTATGGATTGTAACTCTTGCTCCGACAAAGAGATAATCTTACCCGGCTTATTCACATCAAATAGATAGTAGATATTAACCGCCCCGAAATAAGATAAAATAGATTGATCCCTTACATATATCGTCATGAACTCCATCCCTTTAGCAGTTTTCGCAGTCGCATCCTTATATACTTGATAGTATGGTGCGTACTCCCAGATACTCTTTCGAACCTGTTCATTTCCTCCATGGGTATTCACAAATTCTATCCAATCATCTTCTTCTGTTTCTAGTAACGTTAACTCGTCCCGACTGGTTTTTGACCAAAATTTTGAATTGTATATTAGATAGCTATTCAACCAAGACAACGCAATTGTTATTCCAATCACTATTCCAAAGGATTTCCATCGTCTATGTTCATTTACCTTTCGATATAATATACATACCGCAATCCAAATAAGTGTCAGCACAATCAGCCACACCATATTCTTGTCTATATATGCCGGAACTGACGTCCATGCACTCCCCATATTTCCCGCCAATAGCATATCCGACACCGAGAGAAAAGAATCGTAAGTCTTATAGTATATCAGATTAGCGATGCTCCATATATCCGTCAAAACGCATACCGCTATCGTCCACCATCGATGCTTCGATATCAAAATAAAACTGGCTATAAACAACGGCATTAGCAATTTCGCCATATAGAACTTATAGAACGCAATCGGATTCTTCCATAATGCACTGATAAGTATAGAATGATATACGTCCCAGTGAAACAATATACACTTTGCGAACAATACAACGGCAAAGATAGCAAATAATATATAGTTTATCCTCCCTTTCATTCCTAACCATTGGTATTTATCTCCGTTCACTTCCCAATTACTCGCTTTGCTATCAAGCGCAATTCTTTCATATACGGATCTACTTTCTCTGACCATTCGATGTCTACTTTTGCAGGATGATCCAATTGTTCAAATAGCGCTTCATTTACCTCCATCTTATAGCCGGGATTAGTAAATCCGGAATGGGTTGCATCTTCTTCGTCTCCCTCATGGGATGTCAAGCATGAGTTCGCACGAATATTTAGGTAATTATTTAGCAATAAATAGTAGTCGAATTGATAATCCCAACAATCATGTCTATCTCCGGATAACCATTTTTTATAAAAGGCACATATCTTTTGACGATACAAATATGGATAATTAATATTTTTTAATGATTTATTTAAAGCTTCTTGATTATATTCAATATTAAATTCAAAACTCTCCCACACTCTTCTCCATGTACCCCATCCGAGCGTTCCTGCCATTTCACGGGTGAAATAGTATGAATGATGGCGCGAAAACTTGCGATGTAAGTTATGAGCTGTTACCATTCCTATCCGCTCATCATCTTTATATCGCTCTAGCAAATCTTCCATATAAGGCCAAAACAACGGATGTGGGAATATATCATCTTCCAATATAATTCCTTTCTCCACATTCCGAAAGAACCACGACATCGCTTCATACGGACCACGTCCACAACCGAAGTTCTTTTTTTGATAAAGAGTACGCAGCGTAAACTCCTTATGTTCAGCCGCATAAGGTGCTGTCAACTCTTTCACCACATCACGAACCTCTTGACACTTGATTCTGTCATTCTCATTCCCATCACGTGCACCATCCTGACATACATACAACTCCTGAGGTTCCTGTTTTAGAATCTCCGGCAGTACTCGTCTAACATGGTCAGGACGGTTGAAGGTGATTAGTAATATTGGGGTTGTAAACATATGCTTGATGCTTGATGTTTTATGTTTAATGTGTAATGTTTGATGTGTTATAAAAGTTCGCGATGGATGACATTGGAATCATTATAATTCTTCATTCCATCTATATATATTGGCACAATACCTTGATGATGAAGATAATCATCTGTTCTGTCCGAATGAGCACCATAGGTATAAGCCATAAATGGGATGTAGTTCGGATGTCCTGATAATAACCCGATATTGCGTTTTACTGACTCCGCAAACTCTTCTGCTGTCATTTCAGTTACTCGTTTGTGCTCCCATCCATGTGAACCTATTTCTATCAATGGAGAAGTTAAAGAAAATAGTTCTTCTTTAGTAAGATACTGCTCTTTTGGATTCTTGCGATACGATTTGCCGTCAAGGTACTTTCCGTTGATAAACAATGTAGCCGGAATATGCTGCTCCTCCAACCATGGCAAAATTTCTTTCAATGAAGCATACCCGTCATCAAAGGTTAGGACTACGTATTTGTGATTTCTAAATTTGTCATTTGTAATTTTATTATATGCATCCGTTAAGGAAATGAACTCCACTCCATCCTGTTGCATTCTCTGCACTTTTTGTTTGAACTCATCTATTTGCATCCAATCCCCTTGATTCATACTTTCTGCTTCAAAAGTTTTGCACACATGATGCAGACAGAATACACGAATGGGTTGCAAGCGCAACTTTAATAATTGCCTTTTAATAGCAAGAAATATTTTTGTCAATGTTATCATTATGTATGTTTCTTCTCTGATTTACAAATATCATGATTCAGTGTTAACCATAATATATCGAAACACCCATCACGAATAATGCCAAACATTCTTGTGGTAGCATCGAAACGCAAGGAATACAATCTCTCTATATCATCATACTTTAGTATAGAAAGGCGTTTCTGAGCATCGGCATCTAAGTCTTCCAGTTCAATATAATGGTTGCGACTATGATTCTTTGGTCCTCCTGCTTGCTTATCTATCTCATCCCACGTAAGAGTTTCAAAATTTTTTAATTTTGGAAATATGTTCTGTTGAAATATTGTCTTCTTAGCAGAGTGCTCAATGCTCTTCAATATATTCATAGATATATAATTTATCCCTTGTGCGTGTAGAGTTTTCCAAAATTCGGGTAAACTATCAAACCATTTTCCATCAATGTTATAAAACACCGCATCTAATTCGTCATTGTTTTCCTCATATACATACCCCAATATATCATCAGTATAATGAAAACAAAAGGGATCTAACAAATTAGCCAAGCACCATTTACAATCCCAATCAATACAAGAAACACGCCAACTCGGGGAGCGCTGTTTATAACTACCGATAGGGGCAGAACCGCGTACCTCTTTCTTAACTATCGGACTAACATTGCTATTTGGTACTTGTTTTTTTGACACTTGTATAAGTTATTATTTGAGTGACGAATAGTATTCCGCCATCGAACTAAGAGGAATGATTTTGTTACCTCGTTCTTGCGGCATTAAGCCTTTGCGCGCTTGTTTCCAAGGATCTTCGGCATGAGTTAGTTCTACAAGATATTGCGAGGAAAATTTACCATAATAATCCAACACAGCATTTACTGTTTCTTTTTGAGATTGTGTTAAAGCATCTTTGTTCCCAAGAGCTAATTGATTATATGTTATCACAAAAACGTCTTTGTGCATGTTATATAGGGTTCGCACAACCGGCCCATTAGCCCAGGCTTCAATAGGGTCGTTGAATAACGGTTTTTCATCCCATACTAAACTCCATGCTTGACAATAATATAATAACTTATGTAATTTCATAGTAGTACATCCCGCCTTGAATTTCGACAATATGTATGCTGCCACATCATACACATTGACTGTCCCTTGGGGTTGAATTTTTCTTGCTTCTTTTTGAACACTATAGTTCACACCCACGGATTGCGCTTCTGTGGGTTTTGCAGTAGTATATCCTCTTGGTATCCTTGATGAATATCCAATACTATTAAACATATCTATAACTGTGGGGTTCATTTCCAAATTATTCTATTTCTAATAAAGCTTTGGTTCTATCATGCCATGAATTAATTATACCATTTTCCTCTATTAACCCTAAAAGAGTTTGAATGTTTTGGGTATCAAAGTCATAATTAAAATCGTGAATAATGACATCCGACGTTATCTCCTTCTTGTATGTTAGCAACACATTGTCAGAGTATTTATACTGTTCGGTTACTACTTTTGAAAGAATCGGATGCAATTCATCCGTCGGCAAAAGTGTATTCTCGTGTAATGTATCATCCGCCATATCCTGTTTAAATCGGAAATTGATACCAGTTGATGTGATTGGTGTATGAACCAACATACGAAGTAACTTTTGAACAAACTCTATGGCTTCTAACCGTGCTGCGTCGGTATTCTCGATTATACACAATTGAAATCTATTGTTTACAATACTAAAACACAAAGGATTTTGAGTAAAGCGGAATGACGCGCCTATTATTTGATTAGGATACTCAACTTCTAAATCCCTATCCTGAGAAGCAAATAGATTTTGATGCACCCAATCTGGGGTAAATATCGGTATATTCCAATTCCCCACTATAACGATAGTGTTAAAATCTTTTCCTATAATCTCTTCCATTATTTCTCTTTTTTGCTGTCTTTTTATTTAAGCATCCCATTCCTGCTCGCATTCAACGTTCTTTTGACCATCAGCAGTTACGGATGTTTTCCAGTGTGGATAGTTATCGTATTTAGTTTTATTATTACGCCAATGGAGAGGTTCCAGATTTCTTGGATTATACGTGCCTCCATTTGAGAGGGGATTTCTATGGTCAACCACCCATCCGTATTCTTTTTCTTGACCATATTGGTCTTTTCTAATCCATGCTCCTGCATAATCCTTTCTATAAACATTAGGATCATTGGGCGGAACAACCTTTCCTTTTTTCCAAGCTGCCTCAATTTCATCGTCAGTGAAATTTCTTCTTTTCGTTTCCATAATAATATTATTTAGATTGTTGTATATTTACGCAAAACTATCACCATCTCCAAGTTGCAGACTGGCACCTCCCAGACATTTAACATCCTCCGGCAAAGATAACGAAACATTCTCCTGGATTGCCTTTGAAAAATAGACCTGTCTGCGCACATACGCGTATAATTCTCTATCCTCTGTCAAAAACTCTTTCAGTTTTATCGCAATTAGTTGGTCAGTTATCGAAGTATATACAACACCTCTACTCTCCTCCTGATAGTAGATATACACTACAGCAAGAGTATCATCCGATATTCGTAGTGTATATACTCCCACTAACAGCCCATGACTATACACTTTCGCCACCTTATACGCATAAACTTTAGCATCTGCACCAAACACACATTCACTCTCATTTTTACCAGCCTTTACAAATGGATAGGATACTATCCAGTTTAGCATTTCCTGTTCGCGTAGCCATAGATCTTTACCGCGATGCGTTTGCATAAACGCATATGCTTCATCATCTATCGTCAATGTATACTTTACCGTATAATTTTCTTTCGATACTTTTGGCCATGGATGCAAGCATTTCTTCAATTCTTGTGCGCAATAGGTGAGTTTGCCTTTGATTGATGATGTATCTATCTTCTTATCCGATAAGTGATAGCGTTTGGTGTATATCGTTTGATATCCAAAATGATTGAAGATCTCTACCGTTTCTTTTGCAGCCCACCGATCATATGTCAACTCCGGTTCATGTGCTTCCATCAGCGAACCAACGACTATTAACCCATACCCCTTACCAGTAAACTGCGGATAGCAATACAATGTCGAAGCCCACCATACGCGTTTACCATCCAGCATATCTGGGAACGAAGCCGTGTAGGCAGCCAATTCTCCGTCCTCGAAGATTGCAGTCACAATAGCATCCTCGTCCTTGACGTATGGATTATGCACAATCGCCCATGCTCGAGTCGGAGCAATCACTCGCTCACTCAGCCCCTCTGCCGGCTGATTGTTTGTTAACCACTCGCGCAAATCCTTTACCGTATATAGTTTAAGTTCCGGCATTATGCTATATGTTTTAATGTGGCATCGATGACTGCACCCATATTACGCAGTTGCAGCAACTCCATCATCTTAAATTTGAAGCCGAATTTGTCTTCAACTGCGGTGAGGAATTTCATAAAGTTCAGACTGGTCCACGTGTCCACGTCAGCAGCACTCATCGTGTCGCTGATAACCAAATTCGGTTTCTCAAACACCTCTCTTGCAAGTTCTTGAACTTCAACAACTAATTGTTCTCTTTCCATATGAAAATTATATCAATTATAGTTCGATTATACAAATTATATTCTTAGTTAACCAAAAAACTTTAAGAAAAATCATTGTTAGAAATGGTACTTGCAGTACCCAAAGCCTTTATTCTGAATAGCCTACTTGATAGTAAACTCTCAGATAGCCTCTTCATAATAAACTCTT